>OLQR01001231.1_pt1 | contig 15768 bp, 15 predicted proteins | sample 1671881 | NCBI WGS metagenome assembly OLQR01 (sample SAMEA3136623, study PRJEB25190) | human gut metagenome | biome: human gut; feature: human-associated habitat; material: faeces | place: Austria | collected 2013 | reverse complement strand
AGCGCGGCGGCCCGCGACTGCTACGAGCGTCGCTCGCCCACCGGCTACGGCGAGCCGGGCTGGCGGGATGCGACGGAGAAGTACCTGCCGCTCGGCATGAAGGGGCGCCTGTACGGGGTGGTGGCCATCGACTGCTCCTCGGGGGATGTGGATAGCGGCAGCCTCTCCCTCGTCAACGCCGTGGTGGCCCAGACCCTCGTGGCCGTGGAGCGCAACGAGCTGGCGGAAAGCGAGCCCGACGGTGCCGGCGTCCCAGCGGCCATATCGGCCCCGTCCAACGACAAGAGCGCTGCCGAACCGATACGTCCGACAGCGCTCTCATAGACTGATCGCGATATCCCAAGGCCAATCGCGGCGGGCCGTTCTCGGCTCCAGGCGCGCTACTTGTCCAGCATCTCGCGCACTTCGCCGCGGCCCTCGTCGTGCAGGGCCTTCTCGTCGGGCGCCAGGCGCTCCAAAAGCTCCAGCAGCTCGCCCATATGCTCGCGCTCCTCGTCGCGGATGTCGGAGAGCACCTTCTTCGCATCCTCGTTATCCGTCGCCTGGACGTGGGCGTCGTACTCGTGGATAGCCTCAAGCTCCCCGATGATGTCCTGGCGAATGGCGTTGACGAGCTCCTCGTCAGTCAGCTTGCGCGGCACTTCCATCACGAACGGATTCGAAATTGTGGCCATGACGGTTCCTTTCTCGCAGCTTCTAAAAGGCCCGCGCCTGCAACGCCTGCGATAGCGCGACGGCAAGCGCGAGGGTCTGTGGGCCATCCTAGGCGATTGGGTTGGAGCCGCAGCCCAGGCCGCCTTGTTGCCACCGACCTGTAGACACTGCGACAAGAAGCGTTGGATTAGACGGCAACGGCTCGCCCAGTCCAGGGCGTAGCGCGCCGCCGTCACCGACGTGCCGTTGGAATGCACGCTCAGATCGTCCATCACAAACGCGATCCTCATGAGGCCCTTACTCCTCGGCCGCCAGGGCGAGACCCTCGGCGGCGGGAGCGGCCGGGACAGTCTGGTCGCGCTTCGCCTCGGCGACGCGGGCTTTGCCGCGGGCGCGGGCCTCTTCCACCGAGACCGTTTCGATGCGGGCGATGAAGTACCAGATCTCGAACACCGTCAGCCCGATGAGAATGGCCTTCAGCCACCACTGCGGGACCACCAGCGCGAGCATCGGCATGGCGGTCACGCCGGGGGCAGCGCACAGGATTTTGGCCCGCAGTGTGAGCGAGCGCGTTTCCATGAAGTTGGCGATGAAGCGCTTGTACATGCGGGTTCCCTCGAACCACGTGTTCAGACGCTCGGAGCTGCGCAGGAAGAAGTACGAGGTCAGCAGCAGAAACGGCGTGGTAGGGATAATGGGAATGATGACGCCTATGCCCCCTAGCCCCAAGAACAGCAGTCCCAACCCCGCATACAGATAGCGCTTGATCGTCATTGCATCTCCCGTTTCATCCACCGACCCGATGGGCCGTCATTTCGATAGCTCGCCGTCCCAAAGGCGCAGCGTGCGCCAGCGTAGGGATATCTTAGCGGCCCGCGCCCGGCCGCCGCATCACCCGAATGAGCTATATAGGGGAGCGCGACAAGGCCCCCGCCAGCCGCGACCATCCAATCTGCTGCGGTCGCCTTGCCTCGCAGGGGCCGACGCGCGCTACGCGATGGCCAACGCAAAACGCCCCGCATCTTGCAGCGCGACAGAGCGGCAACGTGCAAGAGCGGGGCGATTCGATCAGCCGAGAGCTGGGATCCGGCACTACTGGCAGAGGGCGCCGGCCTCCTTATCCACCACAACGGTGACGTTCGGATGGAACTGCAGGATGGAGGCGGGCACCTCGGGAGTGACCGGCCCGAAGAAGGCGCGGCGAACGATATCGGCCTTGTCGGAGCCGTTGGCGACCACGAGGATCTCCTTGGCCGCCATGATGGTGCCGATGCCCATGGTGTACGCCTCGCGGGGCACGTCGTCAATGGAATCGAACAGGCGGGAGTTGGCGTTGATGGTGCTCTCCGTCAGCTCGACGCAGTGCGTTTCCTTGGGGAACTCAGGCGCGGGCTCGTTGAAGCCGATGTGGCCGTTGTGGCCCAGGCCCAGAAGCTGCAGGCCCAAACCGCCGGCCTCGGCGATGCTCTGCTCGTAAGCGGCGCACGCGGCAGCAGCGTCGGGGCAGGCGCCGTCCGGCACATGGGTGCGAGCCGGGTCGATATCGACATGGGAGAACAGGTTGCGCTCCATGAAGTAACGGTAGCTCTGGTCGTGCTGCGGATCGAGGCCGCGGTACTCGTCCAAGTTGAAGCTGGTCACGTCCTTGAAGGACAGCGCGCCGGCCTCGTAGTCCTCAACCAGGCAGCGGTACAGGCCGATAGGGGTCGAGCCGGTGGCCAGACCCAGCACGCAATCGGGGTGCGAGGAAACATAACCGCTTATCACGCGCGCGGCAGTGCGCGACATGGCCTCGTAATCTTCGGTGACGATGAACTTCATGGGAAGCCTCTCTCTTGGAGCCGCTAGATAAATATGTGTGCTCATGCTAAACCATGCCTTCCCTGCAGCGAAGGTCAGCCGCGAGTTTTCATCAGGTTTTCAGCGTCTTCCTCCGCCGCAAGCAATTCGCGGGCGTGGGCGATGGCGTCATCGATGCAGCTGCGGAAATGCTCCTCCCCCACCAGATCGACGAAGCCGGCGCGGCGCATGGTCTTCATCGGCTGCTCGTTCACATGGGAGAAGATGAGGCTCACCCCGTTCGCGTTGCAGTAGTCGTAGAGGTTCTCCAGCGCGTTCATGCCCGTCGCGTCCAGCGAGGGCACGCCGCGCATGCGGATGATCAGGTAGCGCGTGAAGTCCTTCACCGAGATGTCGGCGATGCGCTCGGTCATGCCGAAGAACATCGGCCCGTTGATCTCGTACACGCGCACGCTCTTCGGCAGCTCGCGCAAATGCGTGACCTCGGAGTTCTCGTCGCAGTAGTACTTCCAGCCCTTGACCTCGGTCTCCTCGCTCACCATCTTCATGAACAGCACCACGGTGATGAGCATGCCCACGCCGATGGCCACCACCAGATCGAACACGATGGTCAGTACGAAGGTGAGCACGAGCGTGGCCACAGCCCCCTTCGACGCCGTGCGGCACAGGTGCGCGAAGTTGCGCCAGCCGGACATGCCGTAGGCGACGTACAGCAGAATGGCGGCGATGGTGGGCATGGGAATGAGCGCCGCATAGGGCATGAGGAACGCGAGAACGGCGATGAACACGAGAGCATGCACCATGCCGGCGATGGGCGTACGGCCGCCAGCCTTCACGTTGGCGGCGGTGCGCGCGATGGCGCCGGTGGCGGGAATGCCGCCGAAGAGCACCGAGGCGATGTTGCCGACGCCCTGGGCCACCAGCTCCATGTTGGCGCGATGGTGCCCGCTGATCATAGAGTCGGCCACCACGCAGGACAGCAGCGACTCGATGGCGGCCAGAATGGCGATGGTGACGCCGTTGGCGAACTGGTCGCGGAACAGCTCCAAGCTGAAGTGGGGCATATGGAAGGTGGGCAGGGCGCTGTCGATGACGTAGAGGTCGCCGATGGTGCTGACGTCAAGGCCCAGGCCGCTCACCAGCGCGATGCCCGCGAGCAGGGCCATAAGCGAGCTGGGCACGCGCTCGGTCACGCGCGGCCAGAGGAACAGCACCGCCAGGCAAACGACGCCCACCAGGCACGCCTGCCCGTTCACGGTGGACAAGTTGCCCGCGAGGGCGGCCAGCTTCTCCGTCGTCTCCACCGTGGCGGTGCCGGGCGGATACGTGAGGCCGAAGAAATCCTTCAGCTGGCCGATGGTCAGAGTGACGGCGATGCCCGCGGTGAACCCAGTCGTGATAGTGAAGGGCACGAAGCGGATAAGGGCGCCCAGCTTGAACAGGCCCATGAAGATGAGCAGGATGCCCGCGATGATGGTGGCGGCGACGAGGCCTTCAATACCATCGGTGGCCACGATGCCGGCCACGATGGTGGCGAAGGCCGCCGTGGGACCGGAGATCTGCACCCGGCTGCCGCCGAGGAACGCGATGAGGAACCCAGCGACAATGGCGGTGTAGAGGCCCTGTTCCGGCGACACTCCCGAGGCGATGCCCAGCGCGATGGACAGCGGCAGCGCCACCACCGCCACCACGATGCCCGCCACAATGTCCTTGGGAATCTGCTCCTTCAGCTCCTCTTTGCTGGAATGCTTGATGATGCTGAAAAGGATGGGCTTTAACTTGTCGCGCTGCTGCATGGCGGGAAAACTCGGTTCCTTCGATCGTCGCGGGTGAAAAGACACGAGGCCGCATTCTATCGCCGACCAAAACACCCATCAATGCAAAACCCGCGTTCGGCAGAAAGTCGCCCTTCGGCGCATGAAAAACGGCCCCGCATATGGTGCGAGGCCGTCGGGCGCCGGATGCGCTCAGCTGCTCTGCTACCGCTCGCTCGCTCTGCTACCAGGTGCGGGAAGCCATGGCGCGGAACTGGGCCACCGTGGAGACGTGGGAGTTCAGGCCGCCATCCACCGTCACCACCTGGCCGGTGAAGTACGAGCTTTCGTCGGAGGCCAGATAGACGCACATGGCGGCGATGTCCTCGGGCGTGCCGTAGCGGGCCACCCCGATGTTGTCCAGGAAGATGTCCTTCAGCGCCTGGGGCACCTTCGCCTCATTCTGCGGCGTGACGATGAGGCCGGGACGCACGCAGTTGCAGCGGATGTTTTGCTTGCCGTACTGCAGCGCCGTGTACTGGGTCAGCATGTCGACGCCGGCCTTGGCGCAGGCGTAGGCCGTCGAGCTCAAGTCGCCGCCGCAAGAGGCCATGGAGCCGATGTTGATGATGGAACCCGCGCCCTGCTCCTGCATGAAGGGCAGCACGGTCTTGGTGCAGTAGAACGTGGAGCGCACGTCGCTCGCGAACACGGCGTCCCAGTCCTCCAGGGAGATCTCGTCCACGCGGCCGTCCTTCAGCGCCATGCCAGCGGCGTTGTTCACCAGCACGTCGATGGAGCCCCAGTGCTCCTTAGTGTCGGCGAACAGGGCGTCCACCGTTTCAGGCTGGGTAATGTCCAGCTTGTGGAACCAGGCGGTGCCGCCCGCCTCGGCGATGGCGTCCACGACGGCCGCGCCGCGCTCCTCATTGCGGCCGCAGACCACCACGCGCGCGCCCTCGGCCCCGAACATCTTCGCGATGCCCGTGCCGATGCCGCTGGTGGAACCGGTGACGATGGCGACTTTGTCCTTCAAACGATCCATGGTTTCCCTCTTTCTACGCAATATGGCCAGCCAGCATCGATGATTCTAGCAGTAATGGAATGCGACGGTGCGCCCCGTCCGGCCCGCGCGCCCGATCTCCCTTGGCAATGGCGCGGCAGAGATCGCGAGCTGGCTTGGTTGCGGGCAAACTTCTGCGCCCCCGCACCGCGGGAAATCGGGGGCGTCGGTATCGGATTGGCGGCGCATGCGAGCCGCCAGAGCCAGCGGACCGCCCTTGCGCTACTATGGCAGCAAGACGGCCGAAGCAGACGAGAAAAGAGGCGTCGTGGAAAATACCGAAGGCAGAATCGCAACGCAGGATTTTTCAGGGGAAGAGCCCCGCAACTTTGGCGCAGATCGCGCTGTGTGCCCGATCTGCCCGCACGCCTGCGCGCTGGCCGAGGGGCAGACGGGGCTCTGCCGTGCGCGCGTCGCCGAGGGCGGCCAGGTGGTGGATGCCAACTACGGGCGCATCACGTCGTTGGCGCTCGATCCCATCGAGAAGAAGCCGCTGGCCCGCTTTCGCCCTGGAAGCAAGGTGCTCTCCGTAGGTTCCTACGGCTGCAACCTGCGCTGCCCGTTCTGCCAGAACGCCTCCATCGCCTGCGCCGGCGAGCGCGACGTGCCCTGGCGCGAAATCGCACCGGCCGAGTTGGTGGAATCGGCCGCATCGCTTGTGCCCGAAGGCAACATCGGGCTCGCCTTCACCTACAACGAGCCGCTCGTGGGCCTCGAGTTCGTCCGCGACACCGGCCGCCTCGCCCACGAGCGCGGCCTGACCAACGTGCTGGTATCCAACGGCTACGTGAACGACGGCCCGCTGCACGAGGTGACCCCGCTCATCGACGCCGCCAATATCGACCTGAAGGGCTTCACCCAGAGCTTCTACGACCTTGTCGGCGGCGACTTGGACACCGTAAAGCACACCATAGAAGTGCTGGCCGCCACCCCCACCTGCCACCTGGAAGTAACGACGCTCATCATCCCCGGCCTGAACGACAGCGATCAGGAAATCGCCGAGGCCGCCCAATGGCTCGCCTCCCTGGATCCGACGATCCCCTACCACCTGACCCGCTTCTTCCCCTGCCACCGCCTGACCGATCGCCCCGCCACCCCACCCGAAACCGTCCATCGCCTAGCCGACATAGCGAGGCACTACCTGAAGCACGTCTACGTTGGGAATTGCTAGGAAGAGCACGGGGCGACGAATCATCAGTCGTATTCCAGCCAGAGCACATCACCTCTTCAGGACACGCAGACTCCGACATCTTCATCAAGGTTCACCAAATGAACTCATCACAATAGCCCTCACTTCTTCCAAAGAGCGCGGCTCTACCCTTCCACGGTGAACCATGCGATGGCAATTAGGGCATAGGGGCACTAAATCGTTAATCGGATCAACCATCCTCTTCCCATCACTCGCACCCAGAGGCTTTAGGTGATGAACATCAATTATCTCGGCGAATTCCACGCCAAATCGCTCTCCGAAATTCAGGCCGCACACCTGACACGTATAGCCGTAATGGCTTAAGCATATTTTTCTAGCCATTTGATTCCGCTCGACCGCGTCATAGGCTTTCCGTTTTCGTGCTCCTTCTGACAGCGGTTCTGCACTCTCCCGATTCCTCACCATCGGGCTAACTGAGGCCAACTTTATCTGTTGCTTCTTTTCCTCCCCAACGTCGCTATTTCTGGCAACATTTTTACGAGCCACGTCGATGCAAGCAAATTCTTCCACATCCTCTAGCAGCTGTTGCGAATCTTGAATTTCGCTTCCGCCCCCTTCTCCGAAACTCCGCGCCCTGCTAAGAGCCCTTCGCTGCCTTTCAATCAAATAATCTTCGAACGGCATTCCGTACCAATAATGAATTATCACCCATTGCTTTAAGTAGTAGTCTAAATTGAGCACTGCAAACGTAACGATTTGACGTTCTGTGAGCCATGAGACACTTTCGAGGAGCTGAGGCGAAAAGAACTTCTCTGGAAAAATCCTACGCGAAGAATGGGGCCATATCCAATCCACGTCATCAGCGAGCTGGCACTTGCATATCCTGCAAATCTCCTCAAGCAACGATGTATTGTGAATTCCACGCCAATAGGCAGGCAGACACTGCCTTAGCTGGAAAGCGCATGCCAAGACGGCAAAACAGGCGAGCCTCTCCCCGTCATCAGCCAACTTCAATAACATGGACGCCGTATAAAGAGATGCGTTCGTTGCATGTGTGGTCCAATACGGAATTCCTTTGCAGGAAGCCTTTCGAGGTCCAGCTTTCGACTCTATCGCCGAAAGAGGAATCCAGTCGAACTCCTCCGCGAAGTCGGGGAATCCCTCAAATTGCACCTCGAGAACCACGGGCACTGAGGGAGCTATCCCTTGCTCCCGACAGACACATTGCCAATGGCGGTACAGATCGCTCCACGAGAAATCATAAGTGGGAACTTCGAACAACCCGGCCCCTTTCCATCCGACATGCTTCCCCATAATCGTAAAGAACGATATCCTTACGAGGGTTGACGTGAAAGGAATCGTATCATGATTTACTCCCTGTTGTTGTCCTATCCCAGCTGCTACGCCGATCCTGAACTGGAATCTCGCAGGGAAGACATCGGCTTCCTCGCTCTTATCGTGGAGGCTTCTTCTCTCGAATTAGCTTGCGAAAAATGTCGTCGAAGACTCATTGATCTACACGACAGCGACGAATCCTTCTATGATGTATTTTCCTTCTTTCTCGAAGATCTTGTAGAACTCGACGAAGTTCCGCACGACGCAAAATTGCTCCACCATTTTGTTCCCCATTGTTTTGGCGGACTCCCTTCACTCATCCTTCAGACCGATCCAGAAGGCGATCCCCGCATATGCCATTACGACCTAAACGATGAGACCAACGGCAAAGAGATAGAACCCTTTCTTGACATCAGTCGAGACAGAAAACTAGCACGGCCCTTATTTAAGTCGCTCCTCAGAAAGAAAAGCCGCGGCATCCTTCCCGAATTCCAAGAAATGTCCGATGGAGACATCTATGAGCTTTATATTGTAGAAGGGTGCCTAAGCAGCGAAATCGCAGATCCGTTCAATGTGACCACAAATCAAGTCAACTATCGACGTAAGAAGATAGATGCAACCGTTCACGAAGAAGCCCTCTACGATTATCTCGTCGATCAGAAAATCCTTCAGCCCATTCCCTTCAACCCCTCCTGAGCCGCAACATCGCACTCGGACATGCCAGCACAATGATCTCGATTGAATCAAACGCGGACTGGCATACAATAGGCATGGGACATCGGCAAGCCCTCCAGAGGCCGAAAGCGATAGGCTAATGGAGCGTCGCGCTCATCCACAACTAACCAGAAAGCACACGAAAGATGACCTTTGAAGAAGCAACTAGCGAAGCTTTAGCATTCAGGGACGAAAGAGAGTGGGCAGCATTCCATAATCCAAAAGATTTGGCTCTCTCCATTAGCATCGAGGCAGCTGAATTACTTGAGGTTTTCCAGTGGTCGGGCATCGAATTGGAAGCGCCATCCCAAAGTAGCAGAGCAGTAGAAGAACTGGCAGACGTCGTCATCTATTGCATCTACATGGCTGATCGGCTCGGCGTAAATCTTGCCGACATCATTAGCGACAAGCTGAAAACCAACAGCAGAAACTATCCCGTAGATGAATCTCGCGGTAGCTCTCGAAAGTACACTGCCTCATGATTTCCATTAGCACCACTGCATCGGCTCAAAAGCCCACAAGCGGCACGGACTTCTTTATTGATCAAGGACCTTTCATTCCGGGGTCTCAGATCGATGTTGCCCAGTTTGATCTGAGCAGCAACAAAATCACCGATTGGCCCGTTGTCTATATTTTGGCCAATGACCAAGAAGCCTATGTTGGCCAAACCACAAGCGCCGCAACACGCATCAATCAACATGGGGCGAACGAAGAAAAGCAAGACTTCAAAACGGTAAATATCATCTATCATGATGAGTTCAACGCTTCCGTAACGACCGATTACGAGCATCGGCTCATCGGGCTCATGCATGCAGATGGGCGATATCGCCTAACAAACAAAAACGAAGGCATGACCAACACGACGTATTTCTCAAAAGACGCCTATGCGACCATGTTCGAGGATCTTTGGGAGGAGCTGCGGAGCTTAGAGCTGGCCGATCACTCTATTGCCGACATCGAGGAAACGGAGGTGTTCAAGTATTCACCCTATAAAGGCTTAACCGTTGATCAGAAAGTGGCTCTCGACAAAATTCTTTCCACGATAGAGTCAGGCTTAGACACTGCGAAACCAATTGTAGTCGAAGGTATGCCCGGAACAGGCAAAACAGTACTGGTTATATATCTTCTCAAAATGCTAAAGGACAACCCTGCCTACAAGGACATGAACATCCGAATCATCGAGCCGGTCACATCTCTACGCGAGACACTTCGCAAGTCACTTAAAAATGTAAGCGGCTTGAATCCCAGCGATATTATCGCCCCGACTGATCTCGTTAAACCCGCGATGGGCTATACAGAAGAAAACGAGAGAAACTTTGACATCGTACTCGTTGACGAAGCACACAAGCTAAAACGCCGCGTTAACCTGGGTACCCAATTCGGCAATTTCGATAAGGTTACTGCCAAATTGGGGCTCCTGGAAGACGCCAGCCAAATGGATTGGATCATCAGCCAGACGAAGCTGCCAGTGTTCTTCTACGACCCCTTGCAAAGTATTGGCCCTTCGTGCCTGGGGTTAACCGCAATGCGCTCTTCGCTCGGAGACGCACTCGACTCCCCTATTGAGCTCTCCAGTCAAATGAGAGTCAAGGGAGGCAAGGCCTACCTCGATTACATCAAAGAAATTCTTGATGCGAGTAACCCCTCCCCAACGAGCTTCGAGGGCTATGATTTCATGCTGCACAATCGGTTCTCCGATTTCATTGACTCCTTTGAGAGCAATCTTAGAGAGCACGACCTCACAAGAATGGTGGCTGGCTACGCATGGAAGTGGCTGTCAAACCCTAGGAAATGCGTCGATCCCTCGATTCGGGACATAGTAATCGATGGAATCGGGTTGAAGTGGAATTGCACCTATGAGAATTGGGTGGGAAAAGGGGCAACTAACCCAGATATAGCCCGCGAAGTGGGCTGTATCCACTCGATTCAAGGCTACGACTTAAGCTATGCTTACGTAATCATCGGCGAAGATATTGCATATGATCCCGCATCGGGCAAAATCGTCGCAAATAAGTGCAGCTATTTCGACCGAAACGGCTATGCCACCGCTAAGCAAGATGAACTGGACCAATACATCAAGAATATCTATTACGTTCTTTTAACTCGAGGTATTTTTGGCACTCATGTTTATGTCGTCAACCCCAATTTGAGGCAATATCTCGCCCAGTTCTTTCGGCAAATTATTTAGACATCGTGGGTGAACGCGGAATTCGATGCAGCTACATTCGACGCTTAACGTACTCCTTAAATCCGGGTAGAGCAAAGTAGAAGTCACCATCAAGGGTTTCGCCGATAACGCCACTTTGCACGAGCCGCTTCTTGTAGGTGGAAATATGCCCCGAGGGCTTGCCCAGCCGTTCCATCAGATCGATGCGGCGGCTTGTTTTCTCATCTTGGGCCATTGCCGCAAGAAATGCCCTGTCCGCTCGGGAGAGCTCCGCGTAGGTGACATCGAAGATACGATCCTCCAGCTCACGCTGAGCCCTCTGCGCACCAGCGCGGACATCGTCAACACTCAGGAAGGCGTCATCGGGATGCATTCGCCACGCCCGGTAGCCCAGAAGCTGCAGCATAAAAGGAAATCCGTCGATAGCTTCAACGGCTTCGCCCAAGGCCTCTTCGTTGATGAGCCTACCGCCCTCTTCCACGGTCAGACGGAAAGCCTCCTCAACTGCATAGGGGGCCAACGGGCCCAACTCGAACTGCTGAGCCCGGCGCAAAAACGACGTGTTCTTTCCGCTCAGAAGCGAGCTTATATGAAAGGGAAGCCCCGCCATGACAAGAGCGACCTTGCGATTCTCGCGTACGAAATGCTGGTACGTTAAAACCAGATGGCTCATCTCATCGAGAGACACGTCCACTTCGTCAACGGTTATCAGAAGGCCAATATCCACTTCGCCGAGACGATCCAAAAGGCTGTTCATGCGGGTGCGCCAATTCGCTCCCATGTTGCTTTTCGTGTCCCAAGTCGCTCCTCCTACACCCGCGATGTTCACGCCCGTGAGGCGTTTCTCGGACGAGACCGCGATGAGGTGCGAAGCCGACTCCTCGGTGCGCTGGACAATATCTTCGAGCATGCCCGTAATTGCCGAAACGTTGGCCACTACCCATCCGAGCCGAGACGCCTCGTTGCCGAGATAGGTAAGGAGCGCCGTTTTGCCACATCCGCGCGGACCAACGAATAATGCGCAGAGATTCATCGTCTGCTCTTCGAAGGTGCTCAGGATATCTGAGAGCACCTGTTCACGACCAGCGAAATAAGCGGGCACTTTTCCGAATTCCGGCGTAAATGGGTTGAAGATATCCTGCTGCATCTTCGCAATCTTGTCTGCCATGGAAACCTCCTGCCATCCGCCCACCGCAACAGGAAGATCGTAGCATCCTTGATTTCTTTTAGCAATCTTGATTTGTTTTAGCGCCCTTGAGCGGCCGCGCGAACGTCTGCCCAAGAGAACCTAAGAGAGGCCATCCATAGAATATGTGCTATAGCCCTCATAGCGGTAGCTGGCATCGATGCCCTTCATGTACACCAGTCGGTCATCCACCCGATCGGTAAGCGCCTCCTTGAGAAGCGCCTTGATCTCCACATCCTTCACGGGGCTCCGCTCCATGGCGAGCAAATAGTCCTCCTTGTCGACAAGGCTCCAGTCGACCACGACGCCGCACGAGCGTTTCAGCATTTGATCGAGCCAGATTCTCATGCTGCGCCCATTACCCTCGCGGAAAGGGTGGGCGACGTTCATTTCAACGTACTTCTCGACCACTTCGTCGAACGTCGCCTGTGGCATGCGATCGATGGCAGCGAGCGCCTCTTCCAGATAGAGCGAGGGCGCGAAGCGAAAACCGCCCTTGGAGATATTCTCCCGACGCATATACCCAGCAAAGTCGTAAACGTCCTGGAAAAGATACGCGTGAATCTGAGAAAGGCCGGCAAACGTTCCCGTCTCCAGCCCGTCAAGCAGACCGCGCTCGAAAAGCTCGAGCGCCCGCGTCTTCGTCAGCCGTTCTTCCTCGCGAGCCAACTCGGCATCGCTGCTTATGCCCAACTTGTTGCCAAGAACCATATGTTCTCCCTGTCGCATTGGCTGCGGCTGCCGCAGCAATCGAGCCGCCGCGACCACCCCGCCATGCACTCGACGATAACCTTCCTTTCGATCCGCCTTGCAGAAAACGAGTATACCAATACCCAACCCTCCCTCTTGCGTGGTTGGCCCTTCTGCTGCTAGACTGCATTTCCGTCAGCGAAAGCGCTGGCGCATTTTATCCAGAGTCGGGGTAGAGAGTTGGCTCGACGATCCCGGCACCAACCGGCCGCGCGGCACGGTGGTCCCGCCAACATCGATGAAAGGAGTCCTGCTATGGACAACGTCTCTGTGCGCGATGCGCGCGAATTCCTCAACCTGAGCGTCGAGCGGCCGAGGATGCACCTCCTCGACGAGCCCACGGGCTACATTTCTGCCATGGGAAAATCCAACTTGGGCCACCAGATGCGCTACAGCGCGGAGCGTCTGGAAGCCGAACTGGCCGATGACGGCGAGCCACGCGTGCTCCAGCTGGTCTGCGAAGGCGACGAGCGCGAACCTCGGGCGTGGATGCTCTACGCCGACGGTCTCAAGTGCGCCCACGGAACCGGCGAGTTCGCCCGTGCGTGCTTCTGCGAGGCGGCCGGCGCGTTCATGGACGTCTGCCGTGAAGCCGTGCGCGCCGCCGCCCTCCCCTCCCGCAGTGCGCACGACTACGACCTGCTGCGCGCCGCCCGAAAGATAGCGGCGGTAGAGGCGGAACGACGGGCCGCGCGAGAGAAGGAGGATCTGTAAACTCGTCTAGCCACCGCGGGCGCCCTTGCCGGGAGGGCGCCCGCATCAAGAAGCTCAAGCGTCTGCTGCTCGTAAACCACAAAGCGCAAGTTATTGACATCAAGCAAGATTGGCGCAACGTTCGAAACGCAGAGCGCCCGAACGGTGAGTCATCACCTACCTCGGGCGCTTTATTTTTTCGGGATATTCCGAATACCGGAACCCAGCCCCCCGATTTCACCCTGCGAAAGCGAATACGCCAACTAGATACTAAACAAGGTGACGCCTATGACCGTGCTTCGGCATCGCGGGCGGCCTCGCGGGGAGGCGCCCGAAGCTTTCGATCTGCGGCGGAAATGGGTGGAAGCCAGATCTTCCAGCAAGATGCCAACGCTCAAACCGCACGGCACTGCCGACAACGAACTACCCGACAACTCCAACGCGAAACCGCAACGTTCCAAAGTATCCTTTGCAGGGAAAAGCCACAGATCCGGAAAGTAAACGAGCCCCTACAGCTCGACCGAGAAGACCTCCGTCTGGTTGACCAGGTCCAGCTCAAGCTGCAGCGCAGCGATCTCGTCCGCGACGGCGCGGTAGTCCGCCTCTGCCTGGGCGACATCGTAGTTCGCATACCGGTACTCGATGGGCCCGCTGCTGCTGCCGAAGTACCGGTCTCCCAGCCGCTCTTTGGGCTGCCGCGAGGCGAGCCCGTTCAGGCGCTCCTTACGCCCCGACAGCTGCGCGAGCAGGATGAGGGCCTCGTCGATGGTAATACCCCGCTCGGGCAGAACCGTCTTCATGTTGAATCGGTGCAGGGCGTGGCGAATGGCCCGCGTCTGCCCGTCGATCTGCGCAACCTTCTCGCGCACGGCCCCGTAGTCGTAAGCAGGAGGCTCGGCCGCCTCCCCCTCCGCGAGCACGTAGGTGCTCACCTCCTGTTCGGTTCGCAGGAGCCGATCCTTCTCATCCTGCAACCTCCGCAGGTACTTGTTGGCACTAGCCGATGTGAATTCCACGCGACCACCTCTTCCACGCGCCGACCATTTGCTAGCGTACACCATAGCAGGTGCCAGCAGTCACATTCAACAGTCCCACTAGTCCGATTTGAGATTGATACCTTATCACCAACTCCTTAGCTCCTAGACCGCAAGAGTCCACTAAAAAAAGGGGGGCCGGCTCTAGCAATGGCCAATCCAAATCATTCATTCCGCTCGAGGATTCTAGTGCTAGCATAAACACGACCATCCATTCAAAAGCGTCATAATTTGCAAAAAGGAGCCGTCAGGCACATCGGCAACGTTTATCGGAGACCTATATGAAACAAGTCACTCGCACCGTCTCTACCCTATGCGAATTCATTGAAGCTATCGAAGTATTAAATTCGGAGCTCGTCCACGAACTCATACCGAAGCGGCTATATTACTGAGGGCAAGGCAACGTCAGCTACCAGCTGATGCCCTCACTTGGTCGTCAGATCAGCGGCATTTGCAACCTTCCATTTGGATTTGAGAGACGCATTGTAGAGTACGTTGAAGAAAACTTCCCGGAAACTACCCGCAAACTCAGCACACCTCTCGACCGTCTCGCTTTTCTACAACACCATGGAGCGCCCACTCGACTCCTTGACATCACCTCTTCGCCCCTTGTTGCCCTCTATTTTGCCATCGCAAGCAACATGGATGCCGATGGAGAGGTCTTGGTCTTCGCGCCCTTCGACCAAGAGACAGAGCGCTATCCAATAGGCATGGCGATCGCAGACTCCTATCGCATGATTCAGGGTTCATACGATCATCTTGAATTTTTTTATGAACGAGCGAAAACACAACCCTATTTTCTTGAGCAAAAAAGTTTAGTGGAGAACTACATTGGCGATAATCGCAAAGGAGGCCAATGGGTATACGAATGCTGCAAAACGCCACTTTTCGTTCATTCCTACCATCATTCAGGCAGGCAGAGAATCCAACAATCTAGCTTCATCTTATTCCCCAACGACATCGACGAAGACAACCATGGCCCTTTGTTTATCGAGAATATATCCCCTTTGTCGAAGAACCACGAAATCGTTGCTGGCAGAATCACGATACGCGCCAGCGCAAAACCTTCAATCAGTTCGCAACTAAAACATGCAGGCATAACTCGCGCAATGCTCTTTTCCGACAGCGCCGATGTAATTTGCGAAGAATCGGGACAGTTCGCCAAAGACCATATGAGCTGGGTTAAAGCCTAGCTAAAGGACATCGTGAACCCAACTGTTGAGCAATTTGGAAGCACAATCTGGAAGCATTTATACCCAAAGAAGGCCGACTGGAGAAATTCGGTGGCTCTAGCACTCTAGCAATCCCCACGACCATTATGCTCAGCGCACCCCCCCCCAATAGGAGAGGCCACCGTAAACGCAGCAGACGGCGATAGAGATCACAAGGGGGAAAGAACCCCTTCTCAACCAAGGTAACGTACAATCTCTTGCGCACTTTGACAGCAGCACAGTCTAGATACCAGAAG
>OLQR01001229.1_pt1 | contig 15779 bp, 13 predicted proteins | sample 1671881 | NCBI WGS metagenome assembly OLQR01 (sample SAMEA3136623, study PRJEB25190) | human gut metagenome | biome: human gut; feature: human-associated habitat; material: faeces | place: Austria | collected 2013 | reverse complement strand
ATTTTGAAGATGAAACAACAAAAACAAAACAAACAAGTTGTTGATGATTTTAAACAAGAGATAAAAAAAGAAACAAAGAGTACATTTCCTAAAGGAAATGGTAGGAAATTTAAAAAATATTTCTTTTAGTTTATATTATAATCATATTATTGATGACAGTCTTACTTTGTGGAGTTATAAGTGGGTTATTTGCTTTCTTTATTTTAGGATTCCTTATTTTTGTAGGAATCCTTTATTATTTATTTAGACATAAAAAATCTATCGCATGGATAGATTTTTTTTATAATAAATGAATATTATTTTTTTCACATTCATCGATCATTTCTTGGGGCCAAATACTTGCTTGTACTTCACCAATATGAGCACGATTTAAAAGTAACATACAAAGTCTTGATTGACCGATACCGCCACCGATAGTATAAGGTAATTCTTTGTTGATGATTGCTTGATGATATGGAAGATTTAAACGATCTTCACAGTTTTCTTTCTTTAATTGTTCAACTAAAGAATCTTCATCCACACGAATACCCATAGAAGAGATTTCTAAAGCACATTGAAGTGGTTCATACCAGAATAACAAGTCACCATTGAGTTTCCAATCATCATAGTCTGGTGCACGTCCATCATGCTTTTGTCCACTTTGTAAAACATTACCGATTTGCATAACAAAGACACAACCAAATTCTTTACAGATTTTATTTTCTCTTTCTTTTTGTGATAAATCAGGATATTGATTTTCTAATTCTTGTGCAGTAATGAAATGGACACGATCTGGTAAACGATTGACAACATGAGGGTATTTATACCAAACTTCATGTTCCATATGTTTAATGACTTTAAAAATCTTTTTAACATGATTTTTTAGTGTTGTAATATTACGATCTTCTTTGTTGATTACACGTTCCCAATCCCATTGATCAACATAATACGAATGTAAGTTATCAGGTTCTTCATCTTTTCTAATAGCGTTCATATTCGTATAAAGTCCTTCACGAACACCAAAACCATATTTTTTAAGTGCCATTCTTTTCCATTTAGCAAGTGAATGCACAACTTCAATATCATCATTTTCAAAACATTTAATTTTAAAAGAAACAGGTTTTTCTACACCATTTAGATTATCATTTAAACCACTACTTTTTTGAACAAAAAGTGGTGCTGAAATTCTTTCTAACATTAAAGCTCTTCCAAATTCTTTTTGAAATGTATCTCTTATGTATTTAATTGCTTCTTGTGTTTGTCTTAAAGACAACACAGGATCATAATTTTCTGGAATTATGAGATTCATTTTAATTTTTCCCCCTTAATAAATATGTTCTATTTTATCATTTATCTAGATATATGAAAGATAATAATAAAAAATTATAATAGCTATAAAAGTGTTTCAAATGTATTCACTTGTTGTCAATTGCCTTTCTTTTCTGTATAATAAGAAAAAATGAAAAGTAGGTGTAAACATGAGAAATTTAGAACATGTTAAACATGTTATTATAAAAATTGGTTCGACTTCTTTGTGTAATGAAGATGGACAACTAGATAAAGAAAGAATTTTAAAACTCATCCAACAAATAGCTATTTTAAAACGTAAAGGGTTAAAAGTAACACTTGTTTCATCAGGAGCGATTTCTTCAGGAATGGGTGTTTTAAATTTAAGTGAAAAACCTAAAGAAATTTCTAAAAAACAAGCACTTGCGGCTATTGGACAAGCACATTTGATGCAAATTTATGAAGATTTATTTTCATTGTTTCATTTAAAATGTGCACAGATTTTATTAAATCATGATGATTTTGATCATCGTAAACGTTTGATGAATTTAAGCTATGCTTTATCTTCTATTTTAGATTATGATGTGATTCCTATTATTAATGAAAATGATACATTAGCGGTAGATGAAATCAAAGTAGGAGATAATGATACATTATCTGCCTTGCTATTACCTATTGTAGATGCACAATTACTTGTTTTAGTTTCAGATATTGATGGACTTTATAATGATAATCCTCATACCAATTCCAATGCAAAATTATTAAGTGATATTGAACTTGTGGATGATAAAATTATGAACTTTGCGAAAGATTCAAGTAGTCAATTTGGTACAGGTGGGATGGTGACAAAATTACGTGCTGCAAAAATCGTTAATGATTATGGAGGAGACACGGCCATCGTTAATGGCAATAATGAAACAGCTCTTATTGATTTATTAGAAGGAAAACAAATTGGAACATATTTTAGTGGAAAAGCGGGGCGCACTTTAAGTGCTAGAGATCATTGGATCATGTATCGTAGTTCTCCTAAGGGAAAAGTCATTGTTGATGATGGTGCATGTGAGGCTTTAAAAACACATACAAGTTTACTACCTAAAGGAATCAAAGAAGTTGAAGGTTCATTTATGCAAGGTAGTGTCATTGATGTTCTTTCTTTTAAAGGACACTTAATAGCAAGAGGTATTACGAATTATTCAAGTGATGAGTTAAAATTGATTAAAGATCATCATAGTAATGAAATAGAAAGTATTTTACATTATAAAGATTATGATGAAGTGATTCATGCGGATAATCTAGTCATTAATAAGGGGTGAAATTATGATTAGGGAACAACTTAAAGAAGCTAAAAAAGCATGTCGTTTTATGCAAAATGTTAAACCAGAAGTAAAAAATAAAGCTTTAAAAAATATTTCTGAGGCATTAATTCAAAAAAGTGAATTGATTATTCAAGAAAATCAAAAAGATATTGCGGAAGCTAAAAATAATGGTATTAAAGAATCAATGGTTGATCGTTTATTATTAAATAAAGAACGTATTGAAGCAATGGCAAAAGATATTTTAAAAGTAATTGATTTACAAGATCCTATTGGAACTCTTGTAAGAGAAATTAAAAGACCCAATGGTTTAGTGATTCAACAAATCAAAATTCCTTTAGGAGTGATTGGGGTAATTTATGAATCAAGACCTAATGTAACAGTAGATATTGCCAGTTTGTGTATTAAAACAAACAATGTTTGTGTTTTAAAAGGTGGTAAAGAAGCCATTCATTCAAATCGCATCTTAGTTCAAATTATAAATGAGGCTATTCAAGATGTTTTACCAACACATACGGTTACTCTTATTGAAACAAAAAAACGTGAAGAAACTTTAGATTTAATTCAAGCCCATGATTATGTAGATGTCATTATTCCTCGTGGAAGTGCAGGGCTTATTCAATATGTTGTTAAAAATGCAACTGTTCCAGTAATTGAAACAGGAGCAGGAATTTGTCATCTTTATGTTGATCAAGAAGCCAATCTTGATATGGCTTTAGAAATTGCAAAAAATGCAAAGATCCAAAGACCATCTGTATGTAATGCAATTGAAACGATTCTTGTTCATCAAAAAGTAGCACCAGAATTCTTACCAAAACTTCAAGAAATATTTAAAAATGTACAAATCTATGGTGATGAAAAAACAAGAAAAATCATAGATTGTCTAGAAGCTACTGAAAAAAATTATGCTACAGAATATGATGATTATATTTGTAATATAAAAGTTGTAGATGATATTGAAGAAGCGATTGAACATATTTATAACTATTCAACAAAACATTCAGAATCGATTATTACCGAAAATAAAGAAACAGCAAAATATTTCATGGAGTCTTTAGATTCGGCTTGTGTTTATCATAATGCTTCTACACGTTTTAGTGATGGGGGACAGTTTGGTTTTGGGGCAGAAGTTGGTATTTCTACACAAAAGCTTCATGCCAGAGGCCCACTTGGTTTACAGGAAATTACTTCTACAAAATATATGATTTATGGAAATGGACAAGTAAGGAGTTAAGACTCCTTTTTTTTATAAAAAAATAATTAGCGTACTAAATATATTGACATTGATTAGTGCGCTAACTATAATGTTTAGTATACTAACTAATAGGAGGTGTCTTATGGATCTATTGGAATTTGAGGATATTAAAGAAATCTTTTTACAATTTAAATCTCTCCATAAAAATATTCATGAGTTCACAAGTAAAGCAATAGGGAAGGATTATCTGCTGATCAGTGTTATTTGTTAGGTCTGATTGATCATTTTGATCATCCGAATCAAAAAATACTTGCAGAACGTTTAAAAATTACACCAGCTACATTATCAGTAAGATTACAACGTTTAGAAAAGGCGGGTTTTATTGAAAAAGTTGTAAGTAGACATGATAAAAGAAATGTCTCATTACATATTACAGAAAAGGGAAAAAATGAAATTAAAAGTTGTAAAGATGGCATGAAAATGTTTACAACACGCTTATTTGGAGGAATAAATAAAGAAGATTTAGATAGAATGAAAACGTATTGTCAAATCTTTGAAAAGAATATTCGTTTAATGAAGGAGGAGTTAGATGTTCAAGATTAAAGGATATTTAAAGAAATTCTGGTATTTAATTCTTGCTTGTATTTGTTTATTGTTTGTACAAGCACAAACTGAATTAACTTTACCAGATTATATGAGTGATATTGTTTCAGTGGGAATTCAAGCAGGGGGATTTGCTTCACCTGTTTCAGATGTTTTAACGGAAGAAACTTATCAACATTTATTATTGTTTGTTGATCAAAAGGATCAAAAAACAGTAAAAAAAGATTATAAAAAAGTTAGTAAAGTCAATCAAGATATCATTGATACATTTCCTAAGGCTAAAGGAAAAACAGTTTATCAATTGAAAGATTTATCAAGTGATGAAGAAAGTGAATTAGAAGATATTTTAATGAAACCGATGTTAATTATTACTTCGCTTGATAGTATGGATACTTCTAGTAAAGAGTATCAAGAAAAATTTGGACAATTACCTCCAAATATGAGTGTTTATGATGCGATTTCTTTTATGGATGAAAGTCAAAAATCAAAGATGTTTGAAGACATGGATACAAGAATAGATACAATGGGTGAAAGTACTTTAAAAATTGCAGCCGGTAATGGTGTTAAAGCTGAATATAAAAAATTAGGTGCTGACATTGACAAAGTACAAACCGATTATATTTTTAAAACAGGTTTAAAGATGTTAGGAATTGCTTTACTTGGAACAGTGGCTGCAATTTCAGTTGCTTTCTTTGCGACAAAAGTTGGTGCTGGTGTAGCGCGAGCTTTAAGAAAAGATGTTTTTGAAAAAGTAGAAAGCTTTTCTAATGAAGAATTTAATCATTTTTCAACAGCGTCACTTATTACACGTACAACAAATGATATTACTCAAGTACAAATGGTGACAATGTTGCTTTTACGTATTGTATGTTTTGCACCAATTATTGGTATTGGGGCTTTAATTAAAGTTTTAAAAGAATCACCATCAATGACATGGATCATTGCGGTTGTTATTCTTGTTATTTTTGGTGTGATGGCGGTTGCGTTTGCTGTAGTTATGCCAAAATTCAAAATTATTCAAAATTTAATTGACCGTTTAAATCTCACAATGCGTGAAAATTTATCAGGAATGCTTGTTATTCGTGCTTTTGGTAATGAAAAACATAGTGAAGATCGTTTTGATAAAGCCAACAAAGATGTTACAAATTTAAACTTATTTGTTAATAGATCAATGGCTTCTATTATGCCGATTATGATGTTTATCTTTAATGTCGTTACTTTAGTCATTGTCTATTATGGTTCTAAACAAATCGATTTAGGTAATTTAGCAATTGGACAAATGATGGCCTTTATGCAATATGCAATGCAAATTATTATGGCCTTTTTAATGATTGCAATGATTGCTATTATGTTACCTCGAGCTAGTGTTGCTGCTAATCGTGTTTATGAAATCATTGAAACTAAGCCAACGATTCAAGATCCAACAAATCCAGTTGCTTTATATGAAAGTAAAAAAGGACTTGTTGAATTTAATCATGTTTCATTTGCTTATCCAGGGGCGAGTGAACCGGTTTTAAAAGATATTGATTTTGTTGCTAAACCTGGACAAACAACAGCCTTTATTGGCTCTACTGGTTCAGGAAAATCAACACTTATTAATTTAGTACCTCGTTTTTATGAAGTCAGTGAAGGAAGTATTAAGGTTGCAGGGGTTGATGTTCGTGAGATGACACAACATGAATTACGTGATCGTATTGGACTTGTTCCTCAAAAAGGAAACTTATTTTCTGGAACAATTCGTTCTAATTTAAAATATGGTGCACCAGAGGCAACAGATGAAGAATTAGAAGAAGTGATTCGAATTGCTCAAGCAAAAGAATTTATTGATCAAAAAGAAGAACGTTTTGATATGGAAATTTCACAAGGTGGAACAAACGTTTCTGGTGGTCAAAAACAAAGACTTGCGATTGCTCGTGCTATTGCAAAAAATCCAGATATTTATATTTTTGATGATAGTTTTTCAGCACTTGATTTCAAAACAGATGCTAAACTTCGTCAAGAATTAAATCAACTTGTTAAAAAGACAAAAAGTACAGTTTTATTAGTAGGACAACGCATTGCTTCTATTATGGATGCAGACCAAATCATTGTCCTTGATGAAGGAAGAATTGTTGGTAAAGGGACACATGAGGAATTAATGAAATCATGTCAGGTTTATCAAGAAATTGCCTATTCTCAATTATCTAAGGAGGAACTAAGTCATGAGTAATGAAAGAAGAAGACAAGGGCCTCGTGGACCAATGGGTCGTGGAATGAGAGGTAATGGTGAAAAAGCCAAGAATTTTAAAGGAACATTAAAGAAATTATTTGTTTATTTAAAACCTTATTATTTTAAATTAGCGGTTGTTATTATTTTTGCGGTAGGATCAACGATTTTTACAATTGTAGGACCAAAGATTCTTGCTAAAGCAACAGATAAATTATCTGAAGGAATTATGGCCAAGGTAAGTAATACAGGAGGAATTGATTTTGATTATATTGGTATGATCTGTTTGATTCTTGTTGGTTTCTATCTTGTCAGTGCACTCTTTAGTTTTATTCAAGGATTTATTACATCTTCGATTTCACAAAAAGTTGCTTATGATTTAAGAAGCTCTTTATCTAAGAAGATGTCAAGAATGCCTTTAAGTTATTTTGATAGACATTCTAGTGGAGACACTTTAAGTAGAGTAACCAATGATATTGATACAATTGCACAATCACTCAATCAAAGTTTATCGCAAGTGATTACATCTTCTGTTACAGTTGTTGGAATCTTTATTATGATGCTTACGATTTCAGTAAAGATGACTTTGATTGCGGTACTTGTTTTACCACTTTCGATGTTACTTATTATGTTTGTTATGAAACATTCACAAAAGTATTTTAGTAGACAACAAAAAAGTTTAGGGGATGTCAATGGTCATATTGAAGAAATGTATGGTGCTCATGATGTTGTCAAAGCATTTAATGGGGAAGAAGATTCTGTTAAAACTTTTAATGAATATAATGATGCGCTTTATGATTCAGCATGGAAATCTCAATTTTTATCAGGTTTAATGCAACCTTTAAGTAACTTTGTAGGAAACTTAGGATATGTAAGTGTTTGTTTATTAGGTGGTTTTTTAGCAGGGGGTAATACGATTACGATTGGTGATATTCAAGCCTTTATCCAATATGTACGCCAATTCAATCAACCAATTGCTCAACTTGCTCAAACAATGAATATGTTACAAAGTACAGCAGCCGCTGCGGAACGTGTTTTTGAATTCTTAGAGGAAGAAGAATTAGAACCTGAAACAGTTAAAATTGAAACAGATGAAGTGGAAAAATTACATGGTTCAGTTACTTTCAATCAAGTTAATTTTGGTTATCTTCCAGAAAAAACAATTATTCATGATTTCAATATGCATGTTCATGCTGGACAAACAGTCGCTATTGTTGGTCCAACAGGAGCAGGAAAAACAACGATTGTTAAATTGTTGATGCGCTTTTATGAATTAAATAAAGGTTCAATTATGATCGATGGTCATGATATTAAAGATTTTTCAAGACATGATTTAAGAAGTTTGTTTGGAATGGTTTTACAAGATACATGGCTTTTTCATGGAACAATTAAAGAAAACTTGATGTATGGTAAATTAGATGCCAGTGATGAAGAAGTAAAAAATGCCTGTGAAATGGCGTATGTAGATCATTTTGTCAATACCTTAGAAGATGGTTATGATACGGTTCTTGATGAAGAAACATCAAATATTTCACAAGGGCAAAAACAATTATTGACAATTGCGAGAGCGTTTCTAAAAGATCCTAAAATTCTTATTTTAGATGAAGCAACATCTTCAGTTGATACACGTACAGAAGTGCTTATTCAAAAGGGTATGGAAAAACTAATGGAAGGACGTACAAGCTTTGTTATTGCACACCGTCTATCAACGATTCGTGATGCTAATACAATCATTGTCATGAAAGATGGCGATATTGTAGAAATTGGTAATCATGATGAATTGTTAGAAAAAGGTGGATTCTACGCCTCACTTTATCAATCACAATTTGAAGGTAGCGAAATTTAGAAGCAAAGAAATTTGCTTCTTTTTCTTTTCAAAACATGTTTATATATGGTATAGTACAAGCCGAGGGGATGATGTTATGGTGAAAAGAAAACCACAATATGTCAAAATTAAAGAATATATTATTCAAAATATTGAAGATGAAAAATATAATGAAAATGAACAAATTGAAAGTGAACATGCTTTATGTGAACTTTTTGGTGTTACCCGAATGACAGTGCGCCAAGCTTTAACAGATTTAATCAATGAAAACATAATCTATTCTGTTCCTAAAGTTGGCTCATTTGTTTGTAAAAAATCCAGATTTAAAAGTTTTGATGGATTAAACAGTGTTACAGAAGACTGTGCTAAGAAAAAAGAAGATTGTACAAGTCATGTTGTTTTAAATGAACTTGAAGAAGCTACAGATTTAATGAAAAAAGAAATGGCTTTAGAAGATAATAAAGTATGGCACGTTAAACGTGTAAGACTTGTAAACGGAGAGCCTTTATGTTTTGAAGATGATTACTGTAATTATGATTTAACAGGAGATATTCCTTTAGAAGTATCCAGTACATCTTTATTTAATCATTTTGAAAATGATCTCAATTTACATATTGCTTTTTCCGATCAACAAATTGATGCGGTTTTAGCGGGTGAAGAACTAGGAAAATATTTACAAGTCGATCCAGTGACACCTTTGCTTAGAGTTTTATCGATTACATGCTTACATAATGGTAAATGTATTGAATATGGGTATACTTATTATCGTGTAGACAAGTATACTTTTAACCAAGTTGCATATCGTAGAAAATAAAAGGATGTTGTCAAATCCGTTTGGTTTGTTATAATGAGAATGTTAAAAAGGAGATTTTAGATGAATTATTTATATATTGCATTAATATCAATGGTACCTTTAATTGAACTTAGAGGAGCAATTCCTGTTTCCCAAGGATTAGGATTACCAATTATTCCATCTTATATTGTTTGTATTTTAGCAAATATGGTACCTGTACCTTTTATTTACTTATTTGCTAGAAAGGTTTTAGTATGGGGTTGTGATAAACCAGTTATTGGTAAATTTTTCACTTGGTGTTTAGACAAAGGTGAAAGAGGTGGAAAGAAGCTTCAAGAAAAAGTAGGAAGAAGTACTTTTGTTGCTTTATTATTATTTGTAGGAATTCCACTTCCAGGGACAGGTGCATGGACAGGAACACTTGCAGCTAGTATTTTAGATATGGATTTTAAATCAACAACGATTGCCGTTATGCTAGGAGTTTTACTTGCTGGTGTAATTATGATGGTGGTTAGCTTTTTAGGATTTTCATTAATTTAGAAGTATCTATATACTTCTTTTTTTGTAAGGAGGACGGTTATGAATGTAGAAATTATTAATGTAGGAACTGAACTATTACTTGGTGAAATTATCAATACCAATGCAACTTATTTACAAAAAATGTGTAAGGAATTAGGTTTTAATGTTTTCTTTCAAACGGTAGTAGGAGATAATTCACAAAGATTTTTAGATTGCTTAGAAATTGCTTTTAATAGAGGATGTGATTGTGTTATTACTACAGGCGGGCTAGGACCAACTGAAGATGATCTCACAAAAGAATTATCTGCAAAGTATTTAGGCTTAGAAATGATTTATAATGAAGCAGAAGCCAAAAAAGTGAATGATAAATGCTGCTTTGTATCACAACTAGATCAAGTGACGGATAATAACTTTAAACAAGCTTATTTTCCTAAAGATTGTTATGTTTTAGATAATCCAATAGGAACTGCTAATGGGTGTGTGATGTCTAAAGATAAAAAAATGATTGTTAATCTTCCTGGGCCACCAAAAGAAATGACATATGTTGTTGATCATCAGCTTCAACCATATTTAGAAAAATATCGTCAAGCTAAAATCTATACGTATGATATTGTAACTCAAGGTGTCGGAGAATCGGCAGCAGCTACCATGATTGATGATATTGTTCAAAGTCAAAAAGAGGTTTCTATTGCTTTATACGCTTCAGAGGAATATGTAAGAATTCGTTTAGGTGTTAAAGCAAAACATCAAGATGAAGCAGATATTTTAGTGAAAAAAACAAAAGAATTGATTGAAGAAAGATTAAAGGATTATATTGTTGAAAATCCTAATTTATTTGAAGAAGTGATGAAAAAGATTAATGGATTTACTATTTTAAATGAATGTGATTTTTTATTAAGTGATTATTTTGTTAATAATGGAGGGCCAGTCTTTATTCATTTAACTTTGAAGGAACATCCATTAGGTGAAATTGTTCATGTGTTATTAAAATATAAAGAAAAAGAAATATCTTTCGATATTCCTTTACTTGTTAAAGCAAGTCTTTCTTTATCTAAACTTGAATCTAAATTGATTTATCAAATTGATCAATTAATTCGATAAACTTTAAAGTTGCTTGTGATAAGCTTCTTCTTTTAAGATAAGCATAGCCAATGCTTCTTGAAGGAAGGGGCTTTTTTAATTGTATTTCATAAACTTTATTTTTGTCTAAAAAATCATGAGAGAATTCTTTAACAACACACGCATTTCCTAAATTGGCATGAGTAAATTCTAAGAGTAAGTGATGTGCTCCTAATTCCATTTCAGGTTTTAATAAAATACCATGTTTCGCAAAGTATTTATCAATATAATTTCTTGAATTACTTGATTTTTCTAAAAGAATAAGATTCTTTTTCGCAATTTCTTGATAGCTGTAAAGATGATCATCTTTTTCTTTAGAGATAAAGATATCATGAATTGTTAAACATTCTTTCATCGCTAGACTTTCATCATCAAAAGGAAGATTGATAAAGGCAAGATCAATCGTTCCATTTTTTAAATGTTCAACTGTTTCAATAGAAGTTCCATTGACAACATTGATTTTGATTGTTGGATAAAGATGATGAAATTGTTTTAATAAATCAATTAAGTAATTTTCACAAATTGAATCACCAGCACCAATATTTAACTGTCCTGAAAGTAATTCGTTATAATGAGAAAGTTCATTTTCAACGCTGGTAATTAAAGCAAGGGCTTCAGTAATGTTTTTATGAAGGAGCATACCTTCTTTAGTAAGAGTAACGCCTTTGTTTAAACGAATGAAGAGTTGGGTATTGAGTTCTTTTTCTAAAGCATGGATTGTTTGAGAAACAGCAGATTGTGAAATGAATAAATTCTTTGCTGCTTTTGAAAAAGAAAGGGTAGATGCTGCTTCATTAAATATCTTATATTGTTCTAGTTTTATCATATTAGTACTCCTTATATCAAATATATTATATATTAATTTTACTTATATTAAAATATAGCATATAATAAAAATGTATGAAAAAGCCAATGATAGAAAGGTGGAAATGAATTATGGCTGGGGTAGTTGTTGTAGGAAGTATGTGGGGAGATGAAGGTAAAGGAAAAATTACCGATTATCTTGCACAAAAAGCAGATGTTGTATGTCGTTATGCTGGAGGGAACAATGCAGGTCATACCATTGTTTATGGTGGTAAGAAATTTGCTTTAAAATTAATACCATCAGGTATTTTCTCTGGGCATGAAGTAATCATGGGAAATGGGATGGTTGTTAATCCTAAAGCATTTTTAGAAGAAGTGAAATATTTAAATGATGGTGGTATTGATACAAGCAAAATTAGAATTTCAGATCGTTGTCATGTGATTTTACCTTATCATCTTGAAATTGATGAATTACAAGAAAAGAGAAAAGGTGATAAAAGTATTGGAACTACAAAAAGAGGTATTGGACCTGCTTATGTAGACAAATATAGTCGTATTGGTATTCGAATGGGAGAATTCATTGATGAAGAATTATTCTTAGAAAGATTAAAAGAAACTTTCCCAATGAAAGTTGCAGAATATCCTGAATTAAAAGACATGTTTACTGTAGAAGAAATTTTTGAAGAATACAAAGAATACGCTAAAATTATTAAGCCTTTAGTTTGTGATACAGGTATGTTATTAGATCAATATTTAAGAGAAGATAAAAAAGTCTTATTTGAAGGAGCTCAAGGAGCTATGTTAGATATTGATTATGGTACTTATCCATTTGTTACATCATCACATCCAGGAGCTAATGGGGTATCTGAAGGGGCTGGTATTGGACCTTTATATATCAAAGAAGCAATTGGAATTATTAAAGCTTATACAACTCGTGTTGGATCAGGACCATTCCCAACTGAATTAAATGATGCAACAGGTGATTTAATTAGAGAAAGAGGACATGAATATGGTACTGTAACTGAACGTCCAAGAAGAACTGGTTGGTTTGATGCAGTAGTTGTTAATCAATCAAGAAGAATGTCTTCTTTAACAGGTATTTCATTAATGTTATTAGATGTTATGAGTGGATTTGATACAATCAAAATCTGTAAAGCTTATAAATTAGATGGTAAAGAAATTTATGGTTTACCTGCAACTGTTAAAGATATTGAAAGATGTGAACCTGTTTATGAAGAATTACCAGGATGGAAAGAAGATATTACACATGTAAAATCTTTTGAAGAATTACCAGTAAATTGTCAAAATTATATTCGTAAAATCGAAGAACTTGTTCATTGTCCAGTAAGAATGTTCAGTGTTGGACCAGATAGAGAACAAACAGTTGTTTTAAAAGATATTAAATTTTAATAAAGGAGGTCTTTCATGAAAAGAGAATTAGTCATTGTCATGGATTTCGGTGGGCAATATAATCAATTAGTTGCTCGTCGTGTTCGTGAATGCAATGTTTATTGTGAAATCTATTCTTATAAAACACCTTTAGAAAAAATTAAAGAAATGAATCCTAAAGGAATCATTTTAACAGGTGGACCAAATAGTTGTTATTTAGAAGATTCACCAACTTATTCTAAAGAATTATTTGAATTAGGTATTCCTGTATTAGGTTTATGTTATGGTGCTCAATTAATGCAACATGTTTTAGGTGGAAAAGTTGAAAGAGCAGATGTAAGAGAATATGGTAAATCAATTTTATTAGTTGATCAACCACAATCTAAAATTTTAAAAGGTGTTCCTGAAACATCTACAGTTTGGATGTCACATTTTGATTATATTTCAAAAATTGCACCTGGATTTACTATTACAACACACACAAAAGATTGCCCAGTAGCATCTTGTGAAGATAAAGAAAAAGATTTATATGCGATTCAGTTCCATCCAGAAGTTTTACATAGTGAATATGGTAAAACAATGCTTTCTAACTTTGTTTTAGATGTATGTAACTGTGCTGGTGATTGGCGCATGGATTCTTTCGTTGAAGAACAAATCAAAGCAATCAAAGAAAAAGTTGGTAATGGTAAAGTCTTATGTGCTTTATCAGGTGGTGTTGACTCATCTGTTGCAGCCGTTTTACTTTCTAAAGCCATTGGTAATCAATTAACTTGTGTCTTTGTAGATCATGGTTTACTTCGTAAAAACGAAGGGGATGAAGTAGAAGCTGTATTTGGTCCAAATGGTAATTATGAATTAAATTTCATTAGAGTAAATGCACAAGAAAGATATTATGAAAAGTTAAAAGGTGTTACTGAACCAGAAGCTAAACGTAAAATCATTGGTGAAGAATTTATTCGTGTTTTTGAAGAAGAGGCAAAGAAAATTGGAGCAGTTGATTTCTTAGTACAAGGAACAATTTATCCAGATGTTGTTGAAAGTGGTCTTGGTGGAGAATCTGCGGTTATCAAATCACATCATAATGTTGGTGGATTGCCAGATCATGTTGATTTTAAAGAAATTATTGAACCATTACGTGATTTATTCAAAGATGAAGTACGTAAAGTTGGTTTAGAATTAGGAATTCCTGAATACTTAGTATTTAGACAACCATTCCCAGGACCAGGTCTTGGTATTCGTATCATTGGTGAAGTCAATGCTGAAAAAGTAAAAATCGTGCAAGATGCAGATGCAATCTATAGAGAAGAAATCGCTAATGCAGGATTAGACCGTTCAATCGGTCAATACTTTGCTGCTCTTACAAACATGCGTTCTGTAGGAGTTATGGGTGATGAAAGAACTTATGATTATGCAATCGCCTTACGTGCGGTTAATACTATCGATTTCATGACAGCAGAAGCTGCAGAAATTCCTTATGAAGTATTAAATAAAGTTATGTCACGTATTATAAACGAAGTTCGTGGGGTAAACAGAGTAATGTATGATATTACAAGTAAGCCACCAGGAACAATTGAGTTTGAATAATTGAAGTGAGATAGTTGGGGTTGTTATTGAAACAATCCCACTATTTTATATTCACTAAAAAGAAAAAATTCTATGAGTATTACAATTACACAAATCGCAAAACTTGCAGGTGTTTCTAGAGGAACCGTTGATCGTGTTATTCATCAACGAGGACGCGTTGCTCCCGAAGTAGAAAAGAGAATACGTGATATTATGGATGAAAATGATTATCATCCATATATGTTAGGAAGAGCTTTAGCTGTTTCTAAAACACCACTTACAATAGGAATGATTATGATTGAAAAAGGAAATCCATTTTTTCAATAGATTCATTCAGGAATGAAAGAAGCAATCTCTCAATTTAGAGATTATCCAATTTCAGTTGATTTTAGACATATTAATGGTGTAGACGAAGAAGAATATTTAAATGTACTTGATGAATTAGAAAGCAAAGTAAATGCTTTAATTATAGCGGGATTACAAACAAAACATATTGTAGAAAAAGTAAATCAAATTGCAAAAAAAATTCCTGTTATGACTTTAAATATTGATTTAGAAGATTCTTATAGAATAGGTTTTATTGGAATTGATGATTATAAAGCAGGAACTTGTCTTGCAGGACTTGCGCATAATCTAACAAGGTCAGGAGAAAATATTTTAATTCTTTCTGGTTCAAAAATAATTCATTCACAATCACAAAGAGTCAATGGATTTCTTGATACAATGAAACAATATCCAGAAATTCTATTAAGTAATGTAATTTATACAGAAGATAAGCTTGAAATATCAAATAAGCTTTTAAAAGAAATTCTTTCAAAGAAATACTATAAGACAATTGTCATGGTAGATTCATGGCTTGCAAATGCGGGAGAAGTTGTAGCACAAACAGGTTATAATGATATCAATATTTTAGGATTTGACTTAATGCCACAAAATAAGGAAGCATTAAAACAGGGGAAAGTTACTTATATCATTGATCAAAGTGCTTATATGCAAAGCTATGAATGTGTACATAAAGTATGCGAACATTTGATTTATGGAACAGAACTTCCAAAAGGAAAAAACTATCTTCCTATTCATATTTATAATAAATATAATCTAGACTGATTCTTTAGGTTTTACAAAAGATGAAATTGGATTTTTATTCTTAAGAATTATTTGGATTTTTGACTTTATTAATTAGT
>OLQR01001218.1_pt1 | contig 15905 bp, 10 predicted proteins | sample 1671881 | NCBI WGS metagenome assembly OLQR01 (sample SAMEA3136623, study PRJEB25190) | human gut metagenome | biome: human gut; feature: human-associated habitat; material: faeces | place: Austria | collected 2013 | reverse complement strand
CTTGACATGGAGTACGTCTTTTTCTTCTTTACCTCCTTGAAGGTAAACAGGTATCTCTCCAAAGGCTTGGCCAACTGCTCCTCCACCTCTCCGGAAGTCGCCCCGGGGTAAACACCCACTACCACGCCTTGGCGGATGGTGAACTCCGGAAACTCCTGTTTCGGCATGTCCACCAAACCCCAAATACCCAACCCGACCAGCACGGTAATCACCAGCAACGTGATCTGGTAATGACGCATGGTCCATTCGATCACTCCGTTTTTACGTTCTCTCATAACGCACGCACTCTCATGCCCTCACTGATTTTCTGGTAACCGCCTACCACGACGATATCCCCTTCGTCCAACCCTTCCAAAATAAGCAAGCCTCGCTCCGTCAAGTCGCCCGTCCGTACGGGCGTAGCTTTCGCCTTTCCGTCTACGACCTTCCAGACGAAACGCCCCCCGTCGTTCGCTATCAGCACGGCGTTGTTCGGCAAGGTGATAGCCGGCATGGATACCTCTCCCGACAGGCGTACATCGCAAACCATGCCGGGCAATAAAGCGCCGGACGGGTTCTCCAGCCGGATCTTCGCCTCGTACGTGTGGGAGATGGGGTTGGCCACGATACCTTTCTCCGTCACTTTCCCCTCAAAACATTGTCCGCCCAGAGCGGCTACCTTTATCATGGCGGCTTGATCGCCGAGCGTGGCGACCTCGTTCTCCGGGACGGCGATCTTTACGTTTACCGTCTCTATCCTTAATAAAGAGAATACCGGTTGCCCGGGCTGCACGTTCTCTCCCGCCTCAACCATGCGCTTGCCGATCACGCCGCCGAACGGGGCATACAGGTTCCGGTCCTCAAGGTTTTTCCTCGAGATTTGCTCCATGGAACGGGCCTGTTCCAATTTGCTCTCCACCTCTACCCATTTCATATCCGGCAGGCTCTTATTCTCGTGCAAGGTTCTCATGCGGGCATAGGCGTCCTCCGCTTGTCGCAAGGAAGCGGCCGAGGCGTTATAGGCGTTTTCCAGCGTCGCCTTGTCTAACACCGCTAGTAGTTGGCCCTCACGGACCTTCTGCCCCTCGCCCACCCATACTCGCTCTACGTTACCCATCACCTGAAAACTAATCGAGGAAGATACGACCTCCTCTACCGTTCCCACGTAATTCCTCGTATCCGCCGGAACGGTCTTCGCTACCTTCACGATCTCCACCGGGATCTCTTTGCTATCCCGTCCCTCTTTTTGACTGCCCGAACATCCGGACATCACGCACACGACGGATAATAATCCTCCATAAACAATGCCTTTCATCCTTTTCATATCCTAATGATTTATTATACCGCGAAGATGATGAGTTTATCCACTCCAAAGAAGTTCCGTTTTGCAACCAAATTGTCCTATTTGACATATTTCAATTGGATTATTCTATTATTTCACTAATTTTATCGCCCAAACAAGAATAAATCATGAACGTAACAGATCTACCTCAAGCTTGTATCTCTCTTATCGAGAACGTACCCGGCATAGATTTCATCGACGAGGATTTCGCCATATTCGATAACATCAACGATATTCCCTCGCTCGATCACCCCATGCGAATAGACGCTGCCGTATTCGCGCTTTGTACGAAAGGCTTCATGCGTATACGGATCAATATGGAGGAATATGTAGTAGGGGAAAACCATCTCGTATTGTCCTTACCCGATCAGATCATCCAACACGTGGAACGTAGCGAGGATGTGGCCGGGATCTTCATCGTCATCTCCAAGGATTTCATGGAGGAGATCATTCCTCATATACAGAATACCTTGCCGGCGTTCTTCTACATCAAGGAGCATCCAGTCACGGAGCTGAACACCGAGGAGATGGATTGTATCAAGGAATACCACTCTTTCCTCTGGAAGAAAGTGAAAGCGAAAGGACATCCTTACCGGAAAGAGATCGCCCAGAGCTTATTGCTGGCGGTATTCCACGAGGTTTACGGCATGTTTAAGAATCATATGCCGATCGAGGTGAAGAAGAGCCGGCAAGAGGAGTTATTCGCGGCATTCATACAAACGCTTGCCTTGCATTACAAGCAGGAACGGTCGGTGGCTTTCTATGCCGGGAAACTATGTGTCACTCCCAAGTACTTATCCCTTTTGGCAAAGAACGTCAGCAATCGTACGGCCGGGGAGTGGATCGACAATTACGTTGTCTTGGAGGCGAAGGCGTTATTATCCTCCTCCACCCTTTCCATCCAAGAGATATCAGACCGGCTAAACTTCGCCAACCAATCCTTCTTCGGTAAATACTTCAAGCAACACGCCGGGATATCGCCTACGGAATATCGGAAGAAGTGGTAAAATAAGGGCGAGCAGTTCCCACCCCTATTCTAATTATCCTCCGATCAATGCGGTTATTCCACGAGAGGCGAATTGATCGATGCACCTTTGCAGGACTGCCTCGGAAGGGGTGGATAGCGGAAGGTGCCCGGGGTTGTAGAGGGTTCCTCGTTTATCGTGCTTGCCTTTTCCGATGTCGTGGTACGGGAGGAGGTTGACGACTTTCCGTTCCCATGGCAAGGAGGCTAAGAAGGTAGCGGAATGGGATATATTCTCCTCGTCCGCATTGACGCCCTCGATCAATGGGATACGGATGAGGAAGTCTATGCCGGCCTCGGCGATCATCCGGAGGTTGGAGAGGATACGCTCGTTCGGGACACCCGTGAAACGACGATGGCTACCGGAATCCATATGCTTCAGGTCTACCAGAAAAAGATCCGTGCGCTCCATTACGTTCCGGACGGTATCCAGCGAGGCGAACAAGGTCGTATCCACCGCACGATGGATTCCCAACTCCCCGCAACGATCCAGTAGGGCGATCAAGTCCGACGGATGCGACAACGGCTCTCCGCCGCAGAAGGTAACGCCTCCCTCGGAGCGATCCATGAAGACCGTCTCCTTCTCGATCTCACGCATGACCTCATCGATAGAGTACTCACGACCGGACATCTCCATCGCCAAGGTGGGGCAAACCTCGGTACATTTACCGCATGTCCGGCATAGAGACCGATCCGTGGCGATGCCCGCTTCCGTCAAGGTCAACGCCCCGGCGGGACAGGCTTTCACGCAGGCCCCGCAACCTATGCACTTCTTCCTCGTGTACAGCTTCTCCGCCCGGGGCGAGATGCCTTCCGGGTTATGGCACCATACGCAGGCAAGCGGGCATCCCTTCATGAAGATCGTGATACGGATGCCCGGCCCGTCGTTTATGGCGTATCGTTTGATATCGAATAACAGCATGGCTCAGAAAGTCTCTTGCTCCGTACGTGCGATCACGTCCGCTTGCAAATCGGCGTTCATATCGTTGAAATAGTCGCTATAGCCCGCTACACGGACCAGCAGATCCCGGTAGTCCTCCGGACACTTCTGGGCGGCGTAAAGCGTTTCCGTATCCACGATATTGAATTGGATATGATGGCCACCCAAGGCGAAGTAGCTACGGATCAAGGAGGCCAGCTTCGAGATATCCTCCTCCCGCCGGAGCAGGCTGGGCAGGAAGCGTTGGTTCAGCAGCGTGCCGCCGCTCTTCACCTGATCCAGCTTGCCGAGGGACTTGACAACGGCGGACGGCCCGTGGGTATCGGCTCCGTGTGAGGGCGAGGTACCGTCGGAGATGGCACGCCCGGCCAAACGGCCGTTCGGGGTGGCTCCCATCACCTTGCCGAAGTAGACGTGGCAGGTGGTGGATAACATATTCAAGTGGAAGCACTCGCCCTTGGTATTCGGCTTGCCCTCGATCGCGTCGTAGAGATCGTCGAAGACACGGACGGCGATCTGGTCGGCATACGGATCATCGTTGCCGAAGAAAGGCGTGCGGTTCAGGATCATCTGGCGCATCGGCTCGTGGCCCTCGAAATTATCCGCCATCGCGCCGAGCAAGGCATCCATCGTGAAGGTCTTATCCTCGAAGACGTGTTTCCGCAAAGAGGAAAGGCTGTCGGTTATCGTGCCCAATCCGGTGCACTGGATATAGGTGGTGTTGTAGCGGGGGCCGCAATTGTAATAATCCTTACCCTTCGCGATACAATCGTCGATAAACAGGGAGAGGAACGTGGCGGGGGCGTACTTGGCGAACATGCGGTCGATATAGTTGCTGACCCGCACCTTCATGTCCACGAAATAATGGATCTGGCGCATGAAGGCGGCGTAAAGCTCCTCATACGTCCGGAAGCCACGGGGATCGCCGGTCTCCAGACCAACCTTACGGCCGCTTACCGGATCCACGCCGTTATGCAGCGTCACCTCCAATATCTTCGGCACGTTCAGATAACCGGTCAGCACGTACGCCTCCTTCCCGAAAGCGCCCACCTCGATGCAACCGCTACAACCTCCCTCGCGGGCGTCACGCAGCGACTTGCCTTGCCGCATCAACTCCTGCACGTACACGTCCGGGTTGAATACCGACGGGTAGCCGTGGCCTTGGCGGATCACCTTGCACCCGGCACGGAGGAAACGCTCCGGCGTACGGGCGCTGACGTGGATGGCGCTGCCGGGCTGGAGGATATGCAGCTCCTCGATCGTCTCCAACATGATATAAGAGACCTCGCTTACGCCATCGCTACCGTCCGCCCGGATGCCGCCGATGTTCAGGTTCGTGAAATCGTTATAGGTTCCGCTCTCCTTCGCCGTGATACCCACCTTGGGAGGAGCGGTATGATTGTTTACCTTGATAAAGAAGCAAGACATCAACTCCTTCGCCTCGTCGCGAGTCAAGGTGCCAGCGGCGATCTCTTTCTCGTAGAAAGGTGCCAGATGCTGGTCGAAATGGCCGGGGTTCATGGCATCCCAACCGTTCAGCTCCGTGATCGTACCAAGGTGGACAAACCAGTACATCTGGATCGCCTCCCAATAGGTACGGGGAGCGTGGGCGGGAACTCGGCGGCATACCTCGGCGATCTTCCTCAGCTCGGCGGCACGGCGGGGATCTGCCTCAGTGAGAGACATCTTGTCGGCCAAGTCCGCGTGTCGCTCGGCCAGCAGGATAGCGGCATCGCAGGAGATAGACATGGCCGTCAGCTCCTCCTGCTTGTCCGTGGCCTCGGGGTCGTTCATGAAATCCAAGGCGTTCAGTTCGCCCTCGATACGCTTCTTCAAGTCCAGCAAGCCATATTGGTAGACCTTGCCGTCCAAGGCCGTATGGCCGGGGGCACGTTGCTCCATGAACTCGGTGAACATACCCACCTCGTACGCCTCCTTCCATTCCTTGGGGACGTGGCTGAAGATGCGTTCCCGCTGGGTACGGCCTTTCCAGTATGGGATCACCTCCCGCTCGTAGGTATCGATATCTTCTTGGGAGATCGTGTAACGTTGCAGCTCCCGGGTATTCAATATATGCAGGTCCTCCACGCTATGGCAGGTAAGTTCCGGGAAGGTAGGCACGGCCTTGGGGCGGGGGCCCCGCTCGCCGACGATCAGCTCGTCACGACCGATATAGATCGTCTTCCGCTTGCAGATCTCCAAGAAGTTCAGGGCACGCAGGATAGGGATCGGATACTTCCCGTAATTCTCCTGATAGAAACGGGTCTCGATCAAGGCCCGCTCGATCGAGAGGGAAGGCTGGGCCTCGAAGGTCTCGCGGCGCAGACGTTTGATACGGTCGTTCATCCCGAAATTGTTCGCTCCCACGGAAGAGACGGTATCATGTACGCATGAATGTGTGTGATGGGTTGTATTCATAAAAATTATATATTTTATCGTAGAGGTAGGATCAATCCGCCCTCATCAAGGTTATTTTTTATTGTTACACAGGACGGGCATCCCCGCCCCCATGAGTTTATACCGGGAGAGTATCCGCTAGAGATAGAACATCAAACAGTTGAAAAGCATCCGATAGCCTTTGTGTAACATAACGCTTGTTTGTTTTTGAAGTATGATGGCAAAAATAAGGAAATTATTGATACGATCACAATTCATCAACAAAAAGTATCCGTTCATCAAAAAAATAACACAGGGACGTAGATAAAGGAATAGCTTTGCTTCGCATTTCCAGATCAAAGGGTTTAAAATTAAAAGAACTTATACTATGCAAAGTACATTCAAGAACCTGCTTTATGTCTTGAGACATTATAAATTGGCGACGGTCACTAATCTTTTAGGACTTAGTTTCGCGTTCCTGTTATTCATGCTGATAAGCATACATGTCGGTCATGAATATAGCTTCGACGCTTCCCTCTTGAACAGGGAAAGGATCTTTCAGTTAGAAAACAAGCGGGACGACGGGATATGGGAGGCTAATTTCGCACGTCCGCAGCTCGAGCGTTTCATCGCCGCCTCCCCTTATATAGAAGCGGCCGCTATCACAAACAACCTTGTTTACTCCTCCGTACGTTTCGGGATATCGGCCAGCGAGGGGCCCGACGCGCGAAGCTATATGGAGCAGGTGGAACGGATCACCCCGGGATATACCAAGGTCTTTGGCTTCGAGCTGGTGGCCGGCGACACGGATTGCCTGAAACGTCCTGAAGGGACGCTGATCCCGGAGAGCATGGCCCGGAAACTCTTCGGCGAGGAGAATCCTATCGGGAAGCCGGTTTATCTGTCGGAGTTCGCCGGGGCCGAAGGCTCGATTATATATGGGCTTAGTTTTGAGCCGGCGTATATCGTAGGAGGCGTCTTTCGCGATTTCCCGGAAAACACCCGGGTGAAGAACGCCCTGTATATCCCGATCATGGAGAAAGAGATGATGGAAGACTGGCATACCGGCCTTTACTATTGTTATCTGCTGATGTCGACACCGGAATCCGCCTCTGTCACGACCGAGACCTATATGACTGACAGCCGGGCTTTCCTGAAAAGTTTCACGATCGAGGATATGCGCCTCCGGCCCTTGGCAGATCTCTATTTCGGCCAGCCGGTCCGAGCGGACGCCGCTCCCATCGGTAATAAGCTACGGACGAATATGTTATTCTTTATCGCCATCTTGATCATAGGTATCGCCTTGGTCAATTATATCAACCTGTCGATCGCCTTGGCACCGATACGCACCAAGGCGATCACCATCCAGAAAGTGCTGGGAAGCTCGGACGCCACGCTACGGAAGTATCTGGTCTTGGAGTCCTTGGGAATCTCGGTTGTCGCCTTCTTCCTCGCCTTGCTTTTCCTGTTATTTTTGAATAACGTGCAATGGGTCACGAATATGGTGGGGCATCCGTTGAACCTGTATGCCAACTGGAAGATTCCGGCGTACACATTCTTCCTTGTCGCAGGCAGCGGTATACTGGCCGGTTTGTATCCCGCTTTCTATATCACCTCGTTCCCTCCCGTCATGGCGCTGAATAAGTCTTTTACCCTTAGCGACCGGGCCAAGAACACGCGCAAGTTACTCATAGGGTTCCAGTTCGTCATCTCGATCACGCTGATTGTCGGAGCGTTGTTCGTCTCCTTGCAAAACAGATATATAGGAAACGTGGACTTGGGATTTAACAAAGAAAACGTATTGGAAGTAAGGCTAAGCATGGGAGCGGCCTTGAAAAAGGGCGAATTGTTCAAGGCACGTCTCTTGGAAAACCCCGCCATCTGTGATGTTTCCTTTAGCGAGTTCAAATTTGTCTCGGACGAATCACGTTCTTTCATCGGGTATAATTACAAAGGCCAACATTATTATATGAGCTGGCTGGGAGTATCCGCCAATTTCCCGGAGCTGATGGATATAAAGATGATCGCCGGAAGGAAGTTCCGGCCGACGGACGAGGCGGCGGATAACACGCAGGCCGTTTGCGTCCTTAGCGAGACGGCAGCGAGGGAGATCGCCTCGGGTCTTTCCCCCGAGAAACCGGGCAACCTATCGGACTTGGTAGGAACAAGCATCACGGATAATGATATACCGATACGGATTGTCGGTATCTTTGAGGATGTCCATTATGAATCCCTGTATAAAGAGTTACGCCCGATGGGGCTTTGGACCTCGGCAAAGGATCATTACCGCCGCTCGGTGCCGGAAAGATACGCTTACGTCCGGATCGCCGGCGGAAATCCCCGGACGGCTATCGAGCATATCCGGAAGGTAACGGATGAATTGATCCCGGGTTATCCGGCCGACATCCATTTCCTTGATACGGCGCTGGAGGAGCTTTATGGTAAAAGCGAGCGGCAGGGAGCGCTGATTACCGTCCTTTGCCTGATGGCCGTCTTTTTATCCCTCGTGGGAGTATTCGGACTGGTCATCTTTGAGCTACAGGGACGGGAAAAGGAGATAGCCGTGCGGAAAGTACATGGCTCCACGGTCCGGCAGATCCTTTGGATGTTGAACTCGTCTTTCCTCCGGATCGCGCTCGTCTGCTTTATTATCTCGATCCCGCTCGCTTATTACGGGGTGAATGTTTGGCTGCGAAGCTTCGCTTATAAAACACCGATCTACGTATGGGTATTCTTAGCGGCTTTGGTAATCATCATGACGCTGACCGTATCTACAGTCACTTTCCAGAGCTATCGGGCGGCGATGGCGAATCCAGCGTCTAAATTGGGGCGTTGATTTAAGCCGGATATGCCCCGATACGGAACAAGATTGACCGACAAACTAGTTTGCCAGCCCCAAAACAACCCAAAATCTCCTGACAAACTAGTTTACCAGCCCCAAAACGACCCAAAAACGACCGACAAACTAGTTTACCAGCTCCAAAACGCCCGAAAAACACCCGACAAACCGGTTTGCCGGCATAAAAACAGCCAAAAAACAATCGGTAAACCAGTTCTCCGGCAATAAATGGGCGAATCACATTTTTAATAGTACTTGAGCATAGGTATTCAGATTAATAAATCCTATATTTACCCCGGAATTTCTTAAACTTCATTTATATCAAATAGAATTATGGCAGAAATTAAACAATGCAGCCTATCGCAGCTTCGCCAAGAAGAAGACTTCGGCTTCCATAAAGTAGCCGTAGCTGAGACCGCCAAATGCAAGGACGCGAAATTCGCCCCCGTGTACCAAGTCTACAAAACCGCTTACGAGACGTTCGACGAGGCACTGAAACAAGGCGGCGGTGAGCATGTCCTCAGCCAGCCCATCGTAGCGCAAGACACGGTATGCGACAAGCTTTACCGGGGATTGAACAACCAAGTGTCCACCATGGAGGGATTCTACGACCCCGCCATCGCCGAGGTGGCCCGGCAGGCCCGTATCATCCTCAAGAAATATGGCAACCCCACCGCCCTGCCTTATCTGGAGGAGGCAGGCGTGCTGCATAACCTGATACAAGAGCTGGAGGCATTCGACGGCGTATCGGACTCGGACTCGCCGAGCGAGATCTCCGCGGACGAGATCACCACGAACCGCCTCGCCGCCATCCATATCGACGGCTGGGTTACCCGGCTGAAGACCGAGACGGCCCGCTTCCTTGAGCTGTTCGCCGAGCGTAACGCGCAAAACGCCACGGTGGTAACCGGAGCTACCAAGGCCGCCCGGCTCGCCGCCGACGACGCTTACCGTGCCACCGTGAAACGCCTCAACGCACTCGCCGAGGTAAACGGCGACGCCGATTACCTTGACGTGATCAACGCAATGAACACCCTCATCGACCGGCAGACCGCCATCCTCAAGGCACGCGCCACGAAAAGCGCCAATAAGCGGAAGAAAGAGGAGACGAACGGGCAACCGGAGGCGTAACCACTTACAAGATATTTTTTTTCACAAGCATATTATTTGTAATAAAAGAGGGGAGGCTGTCGCGAGACACCCTCCCCTCATCTTTGTCATTCTCCCCTATCCTCCCATCTAGGAGATATTGATCTGGAAGTTATCGCCAGGCGGCTCTCCCCGCCGCTTACGCTCGCGGTTCGCGCACTTGAGGCAAATCTCATGATACACGGTCTCGAAGCGGAGGAAATCATGCCGGACAACCACGGAATCGATCGGCATGGCTTTCATGGTCCGCAAGTCTACATCCAAGATATTCCGTCGCATCTCTTGCCAGCCGATGTCGCCCATCGCGAAAGTCAAGAAAGCTTCCAAGGCAATCCGCAGACGGGTGGCATGGGTTACATCCACGTGAAGATTATGATGCAGATACCGATTGAAGCCATCGTGGATCGGCCGCATCGTATCGTCCAATTGCTTGTCGCACATCTGCTCCAGCTCCGTGTAATGATCCAGCAGCTTGTTCGCATCCTCGTTCTTGTCGCAGATGAACTTCTCGGGAGCGACCTTGATACCCATGTGACGTTCCAACGTGTCGGCCAAACGCTCAGCCTCCTCGTAGGTGAATTTCCGGGCCTTCATCGACCGCTTGAGCATATCGATCGAGACGAAATGCTCGTAACCTAGCATCAACAGGTGCATCAATAACGCTCGGCGACAAATCTCACGCTCCATGAGGGCAAGAGCCAGTTTGGGGTCTATCTCTTCTTTTTCCATAACCATTATCAATTATATGCCGTTTATAATTACCGCCGCCAATAGTCTTCCATCTCCTCCAGCGTCTTCCCTTTCGTCTCGGGGACGAATTTCCAGATGAACAACGCCGCCAACAGGCCCATCACGCCATACACCCAATAGGCCACGCCGTGATTGAACGTATCGGTCAGGTACTGGTTCTTATCCAGCATCGGAAAGGTCCATGACACCAAGAAGTTGGCGATCCATTGGGCCGCCACCGCAATACTCATCACCGTGGAGCGGATCGAGTTCGGGAAGATCTCGGCCAGCAACACCCAGCAGACCGGTCCCCACGACATAGCGAATCCCGCCGTATAAACCAGCATGCAGACCAACGATCCCATACCCACCGAATGGGTGTAGAAAGTAGTTCCCAAGATCAACATAGATACCGCCATGACGAGCGCCCCAATCATCATCAACGGACGGCGTCCGAACCTGTCCACCGTGAAAATAGCCAATACGGTAAACGATAGGTTCACCGCTCCTACCACGATCTGTTGCAAAAGGGCGGCGTCCGTGGCCGCTCCCATCGTCTTGAAGATCTCCGGGGCGTAGTAAAGCACCACGTTGATCCCCACGAATTGCTGGAAACCGGAAAGCAGTACGCCCACCAAGATGATCAACACCCCAAACGACCGGATCGGGAATAGCAAGGCGACACAGAAGCTAACCAACAAGGCGATTTCCAACGCACTCGTATGGCCCGCCCACGACAACAACCCGTAGCCCACCAAGAACAACGCCAGCCAAGTCCCCATAAACCGGAAGTAAGGCTTCATCGACGGAGCCTTCGCCTTGAAACTATTCCGAATGTCCTCCAACTCACGGCCGGCGTCCGCCTGATCCATCAAATGGCTCAAGACCACCAACGCCTTCTCCGTACGCCCGCGCATCACGAGGTAACGAGGCGTCTCCGGCACGAACATCAAGAACGAGAGGAACAATACCGCCGGGATAATCTCGGAAGCGAACATCCAACGCCAGCCGATCGTATGCAGCCAAGCGGCGTCTCCCTGGAGGGCGATCGTATAATTCACGAAATAGACCACCAGCATACCGAAGATAATGGCGAACTGGTTCCATGCCACCAGATTCCCCCGGCGATCGGCCGGAGCAACCTCGGCGATATACATCGGCGATACCATGGAGGCCAGCCCCACGCCGATACCTCCCAGGATACGATAAGCCACGAACGCGTACATAAACGTATAATCCCCGCTTCCCGGCATCCCGACAAACAACTCCGGCCAAGCCGAGCCGATAGCGGAAAGCAAGAAAAGGATAGCGGCCAAGATCAACGTAGGCCTCCTGCCGTAACGCTGGCTGATCCACCCCGCGAACGAGGCGCCGAGAATACATCCGATCAATGCGCTACTTACCACGAATCCCTCCAAGGCGTTCGCCTGATCCAACGGAAGCCCTTGCGGCTCGATGAAGAACTTGCGCAAAGACTCCACCGTACCGGAGATCACCGCCGTGTCATACCCGAACAGCAAACCGCCCAAGGTGGCTACCAAGGTAAGAGCGAAAATATAAGTGTTGTTATTTTTCATGGAATAGACTTGTTAATTGAAAATTGAAAATTGAAAATTGAAAATTGAGAATTGAAAATTAGGGCTTACGCACAATAATTTTCAATTTTCAATTCTCAATTTTCAATTATTTAGATGTGTAGGTTTACAATCATCTCGTATAATTCCTGCTTACCGCTGATCTGTTTCGGCTCGCCGTCACGCAAAGCGATCGTACGAAGATCTTCCAACGTAAGCTTGCCCTCCTCGAAAGCCTTGCCCTCGCCCGCGTCGAAACTAGCGTAACGCTCGGCACGCATCTTGCGGTAATCAGAGTTCTCAAGGATATCGGCGGCGATCATCAAGGCACGGGCGAAAGCGTCCATACCACCGATATGAGCGATGAAAATATCCTCCAAGTCCGTGGAATTACGGCGAGTCTTGGCGTCGAAGTTCGTACCACCGGTAGTCAAGCCACCTCCCTCAAGGATCACCAGCCAGGCCTGTGCCAGCTCATAGATATCCATCGGGAATTGATCCGTATCCCAGCCATTCTGGTAATCGCCACGGTTCGCGTCGATACTGCACAACATGCCGGCGTCGGCGGCGGCTTGCAACTCATGCTCGAAGGTATGTCCGGCCAAGGTAGCGTGGTTCACCTCGATATTCAAGGCGAAATCCTTGTCCAATCCATAATGGCGAAGGAAACCGATCACGGTCTCCGAATCCACGTCATATTGATGTTTCGTCGGTTCCATCGGTTTCGGCTCGATCAGGAACGTACCCTTGAAACCATTCTTGCGGCCATAATCACGGGCCATCGTCAACATCATGGCCAAATGATCCTTCTCACGTTTCATGTTCGTGTTCAATAGGCTCATATAACCCTCACGGCCGCCCCAGAACACGTAGTTCTCGCCCCCTAAGGCGATACAAGCGTCGATAGCGTTCTTGATCTGCGTGCCGGCGCATGCCACGGTCGGGAAATAAGGGTTCGTGGCGGCGCCGTTCATATAACGCTTGTTGCCAAACACGTTAGCGGTAGACCACAAGAGTTTCTTTCCGGTAGCGGCTTGATGCTCCTTGGCATGTTCCACCATCGTTTGCAAACGTTTCTCGAACTCGCCCAGCGTAGGAGCCTCGTCCACCACGTCCACGTCGTGGAAGCAATAGTAAGGGATATTACATTTGGTCATAAACTCGAAAGCGGCGTCCATCTTGTACTTCGCGCGGGTGATAGCGTCCGTGCTGTCGTTCCAAGGGAATGATTTGGTCCCACCACCAAACTGATCACCTCCCTCTGCACACAAGGTATGCCAATAAGCCATGGCGAAGCGTAAATGATCCTTTAGTGTCTTACCCATTACTACCTTATCCGCGTCATAATAATGAAATGCCAACGGATTCTTTGACTCGCGTCCCTCAAACTGAATCTGTCCGATTCCCGGGAAAAATTCTTTCTCTCCTTTAAAGTAACTCATAATAATATGTATTAAAAATGTAAATAATTCAGCCGTTAAATAGATTGTTCCAATCGTTCTTTCCAAGTCTCGAACGCCCCGCAATACGCATTCGCCTTGAAACCGTCCGGCTCGATCACGTTGATCTTCTTCAAGGAAGCGAACGCTTCTTCCGCGTTCTTGTAGATACCGGCGCCAATACCGGCACCCTTGGCCGCCCCTACCGCGCCGTTCGTATCATATAGCTCGATCACCGTACCCGTCACGCCCGCCAAGGCATCCCGGAAGATCGGGCTGAGGAACAAGTTCGCGTTCCCCGCACGGATTACCTGAATATCGATTCCCATCTCATTCATGATATCCATACCGTATTTAAAGGCGAACACGATACCTTCTTGCGCCGCCCTAGCCATATGCGCCTTGGTATGTATGTTGAAGTTCAATCCATGAACCGAGCAATCGATCTGCTTATTCTGCAACATACGCTCCGCCCCGTTTCCGAACGGCAAGATCGAAAGGCCGTCGCAGCCGATGGGAACCGTAGCCGCCAAATCATTCAACTCATTATAGTTGATACCTTCCGGCGCTATATTCCGCTTGATCCAAGAATTAAGGATACCGACCCCGTTGATGCACAACAAGACACCCAAGCGGGTCTGCTCCGTCGTATGGTTCACGTGGGCGAACGTATTCACACGGGAAAGCGTATCGTAATTCACCTTGCCGTTCACGCCATACACCACTCCGGAAGTCCCGCCGGTAGCCGCTATCTCTCCCGGATTCAATACATTCAATGATAAAGCGTTATTCGGCTGGTCGCCCGCACGATAGGTAACCGGCGTACCTTTCTTCAATCCCAACTCGGCGGCGACCGAGGCGGTAACCTCGCCCTGCAAACCGAACGTCGGACGGATATCGGCGATCAGATCTTTCCGGAATCCATAATAATTCATCAAGTCCTCCGATAAGGCATTATTCTTGAAGTCCCAGAAAATACCCTCCGACAAACCGGAAACCGTAGTCACGATATCCCCCGTCAGGCGCATCGCAATGAAATCTCCCGGCAGCATGATCTTATGGATACGATCGTAGATATCCGGCTCGTACTCCTTGATCCAAGCCAGCTTGGAAGCGGTAAAATTACCCGGCGAGTTCAATAGGTGGGAAAGGCACCGCTTCTCGCCTATATTCTTAAACGCACGCTCGCCATAAGAAACGGCACGGCTATCGCACCAGATGATAGACGGACGGAGCACCTCCTTCTTCTTGTCCACCACCACCAAGCCATGCATCTGGTACGAGATACCGATCGCCTTGATATCCTCGCCCTTCACCTTCGCCTTGCTCATGGCACCTTTCATGGCGATCTTCACGTACGACCACCAATCCTCCGGATTTTGCTCCGCCCACCCCGGGCGCGACGCCTTGATCGGGGCCTCTTCTTTGGGATAAAAATCCGCACCTATTGTTAACCCGGTCTCCTCATCGACGATAGAGACCTTGATGGAAGAACTTCCAATGTCACATCCTAACAGACACATAATCGTATGGTTTTATATCTTATTAAACTTCGAACGTTGTTGATTATATTTCACCTTATCAAACCGATAATACCGTGCGGCACGGTGGGCGACCCCGTCTTGCATATCGTCCGTGGGCACCACGTAATCTAAGGAATTCATCTTCTTATGAAAATTGCGCACGTCCATCTCGCGGTTATAGATCACCTCGTACGTGCGCCTGAGCTGGAACGCCGTGAACTTCATCGGCATATAGTCGAAAATGATGGCGGGCTCCTTCTCCACCCAATTACGGATCTCCTGTATGGCGGCCTCGATAATCTCTTTATGGTCGAATGGCAAGCGGGGAAGCTCGTCGATGGGACACCAACGGATCGAGTCGGATTTATCGGCGGGACACGTCTTCCTGCTGTTCTTGCACAAGGCGAGATAAGCGACCGTGATCAGCCGTCCGATCTTCACCTTGGAAGTCGCCTCCAGCCACATCACGTCCAGCCGGTTCGAGGTACGGGCGGGGGAACCGAAACAACGGAATTGTTTCAGTTGGACACGCTTCAAGCCGGTCGAATCATTCAGTATCCGATAGGCAGCGTCATCTAAATCCTCGTTCTCATAGATCAGACTGCCGGGTAGTTTATAACCGATCAACTCGCCTTCCTCGCTTTTTCGCTCCGCCAACAGCACGGTGAGCTTGTCATCATTGATGCCGAGAAGAACACAGTCTACGGAAACATAAGGGGAAAGCATCTCTCTATTCTCGTTTTGTGTATCCATGATATCAGTAATTAGATTTGCGCAAATATAAGTATTTTTCTTAATAAAGCTATTACAAAATACCTTTTTACACCTCCTAATCGATTATTTTTCTGATATTTCAGTATCGTATATCGTACAATATGCTATACAACACATAATGTAAGTAAAACAATTAGTATGAGAACAAATAATGAAGGCGCTTTCACGAACCTCTAACTTTTATTTCCTACATTTGTTATATTTATAAAACATCGGA
>OLQR01001214.1_pt1 | contig 15977 bp, 9 predicted proteins | sample 1671881 | NCBI WGS metagenome assembly OLQR01 (sample SAMEA3136623, study PRJEB25190) | human gut metagenome | biome: human gut; feature: human-associated habitat; material: faeces | place: Austria | collected 2013 | reverse complement strand
CGGACGGAATGGAATTCTGTAATAATGAAAGGTTTAAAAGCCTGTGGTTACTTAGATAATCAAAAGGTGAACAGAATTGTTATTGAATCAGAGAAGAATACGTAATAAAACGCAAGCTTATTGATAAAAAATATCAACAAGTACCGGCTTTTTACCGGATGACTCATTTAAAAGTTATATTCCCGGATCTCGCAGTTCTTAATCCCGAAATGCGCGAATTCTTCATTTGTCATATCATAGAAATATGACTGCACGATTCTTGAAATTCCATTATGTGCAACCAGCAGATACGTCTTATGATCGGACTCCGCCTTTACATCATCTAACAGATTATAGACACGCTGGCACAGATGCATCATCGTCTCTCCGCCATCATAATGATCGAGGAAATGGGATTTTGCTTCCATGAATTCTTCTCCATTTCTGGGTGTTGATTCAAACCGCCCAAAGTTCTGCTCCTTTAATCTCGGCTCCATCCGCATCGGAATTCCTGTCATCTCCGATATATGTCTGGCAGTCTCGGCTGCACGAACAAGCGGTGAATATAATATCTCATCGATTCCCGGCTGTTCCTCCGCCAGCTTTCTTCCAAGCTCCTCTGCCTGTTGATGTCCAAGCTCTGTAAGTTCAATATCAGTTGCACCGCATATCTTATTCTCCACGTTCCAGATCGTCTGTCCGTGTCTTGTAAAAAATACTTTTCCCATGTTGTCTCCTTATTCTCATACTATAGAATTGTACGGTGGCTCTGAGACGAGAAGGGTGTAACAGCGCACTCTCGTTCTATTCCTTACGCAACAGTACTAAGTTCGCCGCTTTCTTGCGGCTCACTAAGGACTGGCGTAAGGAAAGGTCTGTTACACCCTTCTCGTCTCAGAGTCACCGCACAATTCTATCCAGACGACACTTTCTATTGGATTATATATACTATAATTTCACACCGGCTGTCAACGTTATTCCATAGGATTTCACAGGCTCATTCATGTAAGAACCTCTACAGACGTTCAGCAATCGCCATTCCGGTAGCGGTAGCTGCAAGGCCTCCTTTTCCTGTCTCCCGGAGATCCTTGTGCATCAGGTCACCGATCTCCCGCATTGCATCAATAACCTCATCTGCAGGAATGGCACTCTCGATTCCTGCAAGTGCCATATCTACTGCACATAATGCATTCATTGCGCCGGAAGCATTTCGCTTCACACATGGCACCTCTACCAGTCCTGCTACCGGATCACACACCAGTCCAAGCAGACTCTTTAATGCCATTGCTGCTGCCTGTGTGATCAGATGACTGCTGCCGCTTTTTAACCATGCAAGCGCGCCCGCCGCCATAGCCGATGATGCTCCGATCTCTGCCTGGCAGCCTCCTCTTGCACCTGATATGCTTGCCCGTCTTGCGATCACATCACCGATTCCTGCTGCCACAAATAAAGCCTTCACCATATCATTTTCCGAAGTATTCGTCATCCTTTCATATGTGATCAATATCGCAGGCACAACACCACAGGAGCCTGCCGTCGGTGCTGCAACGATCCGCTTCATACAGGCATTGCTCTCCGCCATCTTGATTGCCCGTGCCATAACTGCTCCGCCAAATTCACCACACATGCATTTGTGTGTTGCAGCATAATCTGCCATTTTCTTACCATTTTTACCGGACAGACCACTATGGGAAGTCAGCGTATCATCATAAGCTTCATCCGCCTCCTTCATCGCGCGGTACATCTGTGTCATCCGGTTTACGATATCCATTTCCGGCTGTTGCGAATCCCTTGCTTCTTCGCGGATCACCGCCTCCCAAAACTCACATGTATTTTCTTTCATATAACTGTCTATTTCTGCCAAAGATGAAAATGCCATTCTTTCTCTTCCTTTCTATTCCTTCAAACTCAGATATGTTACCTTAAGGATTCCTTCCAGATGCTCCAGCCATTTTAATGATTCTTTCGGAACCTCCTGATCACACTCTAAAACCATGACCGCATGTCCGCCCGGACAGGCACGATAGAGCTGCATGGTCGCAATATTGATGGATTTGTGACCGAGCATAGATGTAACCTCCGTCACATGTCCCGGCTGATCTAAGTTGTGTACGATCAGTGTCGGATAATCTCCACTGAAATTCGCATCCAGTCCATCGATCTTACAAATGCGGATTCGTCCGCCACCAACCGATTCCGCTACGATATCAAGCTCTCTGCCACTTTCACCTGTCATATGAAGTGCGACTGTATTCGGATTTGCATGTGCAAGCTTTGCTTCATAAAAGGAGAATTCCATACCTGCCTCTTTTGCCAGTTCAAAGCTCTGCGGCACTCGGATATCATCCGGCTTCATTCCGAGAAGTCCGGCGACCAGTGCTTTATCCGTTCCATGACCTTTTCCTGTCGCCAGAAACGATCCGTATAACCCGATCTCTACCTTTCGGATGGGTTCATCCATCAGCTTATAACAGATATATCCAATCCTTACTGCACCTGCCGTATGCGAGCTGGATGGTCCGACCATGACCGGACCTACAATATCAAAAATACTCATTCTGCCACCTTCCTGTTAAAAGAAAAGACCACCGATATCTTCTGCATTCCATACAACTCCGTCACTCAGAGATTCTATGAACTGGCATCCGATGATCCGGTGGCCTTTCACCTTATGTTATGTAATTATCGCCTTCCATATACATAGTCACATGTATTTGGATACTCTACTTTACTTTTTTGTAAGTTACTTTTGATGGAACATTTCCTTTCTTCATAAGACTTACATATTTCTTATACTGCTTTTTCGGCACATTTACAACTACTTTTTTATTGATTCCCTTAAATGCCTTCTTTCCGACCTTATTCAGTTTCTTTGTTTTAAATGTAATTTGTTTCAGTTTTTTACATTTTGCAAATGAACTCTTACCAATCGTAGTCACACTCTTACCAATCTCAATATTTGTAAGTGCCTTGCATCCGTAGAATGCCTGATCGCTAATCTTTGTAACTTTATCACCGATCTGAACGCTAGTCAGGTACTTATAATTTGCAAATGCCTTCTTTTCAATAGCAGTAATCTTATACGTCACACCACCGATCTGAACAGTATTTGCAATTTTCAATTTCTTATATTTCTTGTTCGTCTTCTTTGTACTTCCAACTACCTTTACAGTACCTTTTCCATTCTTTGCATCCTTGGTTACTTTGTACTTAATGTCTTCGACAACATACGCCTTCTTCTTGGAAACTTTAATCTGGAATGTCTTCTTTACAGTTCCCTTATAATTACCCTTACCGGTAATAGTGATCGTTGCCTTACCAATATTCTTATTATTCTTATACTTAACTGTATAATCCGTCTTAGCTGACAGTTTCTTGCCGTTGACCGTAACTGTAAGTTTACTCTGTTTTAACGTCTTTCCTGTATAGGTCACCGTTGACTTAATTCCGGAAATAACTGTCTTACTTGCTGCCTTACTGATATCTGTTACCACCGGTTTATCCGGTGTCGGTGTTGGCTTATCCGGTGTCGGTGTTGGCTTATCCGGTGTCGGTGTTGGCTTACCTGGTGTGGTATCTTCCTTCTTCGGCAGGACTTCCTGCTTCTGATATCCACACACCTCACATTCGTATGTCTTAATACCTGTTGCAGTCGTTGTCGGTGCCTTTGTGATCTCACCTGCATTAAATGTATGAGCAGCTTTCTCTGTCTTCTCACCACATTCACATTCCTGCCAATGCTGTGCAGCATCTGATTTCCATACAAGTGTATGTGCATGTTCACTCTGCACCGTTATCTTCACTGTCACGATAATACCCTTATGAGCATTACTCCATCCAGGGTTCTCTGTCCAGTCATAATTTGTAATATCATTCGGCTTATAACACACCTTGTAATCTCCGGATTCATTTATGACGGTTGTCTTTGCTGTATACCAGTAATAATAACCACCATCAACATCCGGAAGTTCTACATCACCTAATACAGTTCCCTTTTTCACAGTTAATGTATCAAGCGTAGATGTAAATTCCGCTTTTGCAGGTTCGACTGTTACAGTAATTACAACATCCTGTACTACTTCATAAACATTTTCATTTTTCGGAATATATGTTGCCTTAAATGAATGGCTTCCTGCCTCTCCAAGAGACATACTGTCATCCACCCATGCAAATGTTCCTTCTTCCGTCTCCGGAATGGTTACATCTGCAAGTGTCTGTCCATAGATTCCCTTCAGATCTGTCGGAACCTTATATTCCGGAATCTGTTTGTCTGCTTTCACCGTGATCTTTACTTTGATCCTTACAGATCCATTTGCCAGCACTTCATAAGCATCTTCTGCTATATCTGCCTTGCTCCAGTCATAATTTGTAATATCTGTCGGAATAAAATATGCATCATATTCCGCTGTTCCTGCCTTTTCAATCACAGTTGTCTTATCAACCCACTGATAATTACCTTTCTTTGCTTTCGGAAGAGTCACACTCTCCAATGTCTTACCTGCCACACCAACACATGTGTCCGGTGTGTCCATAACAGGAGTTCCTTTGCCAACCTTGGTAAATGTCAGTTTAAATGCTGCAACTGTCTGATTCTTTCCACATACTTTAACGGTCACGATCTGTGATGAATCAGAAGCCTGCTTTGGTGTTCCATAGATCTTTCCATTCTTTAATTCCAGGCCGGAAGGAAGATACGATCCTTTTGCCAATGAATATGTAACCTTTGCTGTCGCATTGTCAATATCATTTGAGATTTTTAAAGCTGTCAGATCATATAGTGGATGATCTGCTGTTGTTGCAACACCCACAACTGCTGTGTCTACAGAATCCTCTTCTTTATCCAGTGTGATCGCTGTTGCTGTATCGCTTGCCATACTTACGGTAAATACAGTTGGTTCATATGGCATATTTGCTGTCCAGCTTGTATCATCACTCTTTGTCATCGAGCTGTCAGAAGAACCGTATTTGATCGCATCCACTGTCAGGTCATCAATCGGTGTGCCTGTTACAGTTACGCTTACTGCTACTCCGCCTCTGATATAAACGGAATCATCTCCCTCTGTACCTGTAGTCTTCATATTCGATTCCGTGGATGCAGCTAATGTAACAGGTGCATCCGTACCCTCTTCAAAACAGAATTCCGGATATTCCAGTTCCGCTTTATAGTAAATATTTGAATATGTTCTATACATATCCGGTTTGGTAGATGTAAGGATATATCCATCTCCTATAGAGGCTGCATTTACAGTCTGATCCAAAACACCATCATTGATAATGGTTCCTCCGTTTTTCAGCTTACCAAAGCATAATGATGCATCCGCCTTATTTATAAATCTGGCTGTTGTATTCAATGTTAATGTCGTTGCAGTTAACAATGACACATCACCTGTATTGGTAAATGTTCCGGATACTGTTGTATCAGAATACTTGTCTCCTTTGCAGTAGAATGAACCATGGTTGGTGATCGATCCATTTAGCTCTGCATCACCTGTGTATGTAACTGTAGTACCATCCGCGATCGTAATATCCGACTTGTTCAGTACATGCAGATCTCTTGTTGTTACATCTTTATTGATCGTATAAGTTCCGCCAACATATACATCCTGATAATCCTCAGCATACAATCCGCCATTTAATGTATAGCTACTATCCTGATACAGGTATGTCACAATACCTCTGGACGTTCCGGTCACTGTACGTTTTCCAACTATATTATTAACGGTACACTGAGCCGCTACAACATAGTTACTGCATCCTGTCTTATCTGTAATTGTTATATTTCCTACAGATCCTTTGTATACCAGAACACTTTCTCCCAGATTTGTACCGGTTGAATTACTGATTCCAAATGATGTGGTATCCAATGTTATATCCACATCCCCATTAACGGTCGAATCATTTAAGAACCAGCTCTTGCTATTACTTCCAAGTGCCCAGTTACCAACAACGTCAAAGCTTGCATTTCCCTGGATCGTACTTTCATAAAATCCATATGAATTGCTCTTATTTGATATCATACTGTTTTTATAATCTGCAAATGCTACCTGACTGCCACTTGCACCGATCCTGATATCTGCATTATTTCTTACGGTTCCGCTTTTTGCAAAATACATGCTATAGGTTTCTCTGAATGGTGTCTGCGCCATATGAGCCTTATCTGTAAAATGGAATATAAGATCATCTGCACTTGCTTCCTGCAAACCGTAAACATACTGATAGAAAGATCCGCCGGTTGCATAAAGTTCCACTTTCTTTACATCTGCATTATATGCTCCTGCAGTCCGATAAGAAATTGTTCCGTCCTTCACATACAGACTGACTGTACCGTTTACCTTCGCCTGAGCACTTCCCGTACTTGATGTACCTGCGCCAAACAAACCACCGATGGATCCACCATACATATAAATAGAGATATCACCCTCATACGGCGTATTATCTTTGTATCCATAGATTGACCGGCTGCTCAGATCATAAGATGTCTTTCCGCCAATTTTTAATGCTCGTCCGCTATCGGCTATACCATCATGATTATCATCCGGATAAATTGATACTTTTTTACCGGAGCCGTCGGACGCATCCGGCATGATCACAACAGAATGTCCTTTCAGATCAATATCGCTATACTCTTTTACATCCAGTTCTTTCGTCAGATCCGTTACCTTATATCCTGCTTCTTCTACTGTAAATACAACCTTACACTCTGCCTCAGAACCGTTTCTTCCTGTAATACGGAAAATCGTTTCTGTCGTTTCTGCTGTATCAGCTGGTGTACCAACTACCTTTCCATCCTGCAGAATCAGTCCGTCCGGAAGCTTGGAACCGGCTTTGATCCTATACTTTTTCGATGATCCGTATCGAAGAGATGTATCGTTCTCAAGTTTTAACTGATTCAGATCATATGCCGGATCTTCTGCTGTATACTCGGCATCTTTTACAACGACCGGATCCGAATACTGTTTTGTACATGTAATCTGCTTTGCTATATATTCCACATATATCTCTGACTTCTCCTGTGGAAATGTCAACGTGCATCTTCCGTTTGCATCTCCCTCAACAGCCTCTCCGCCATTTACCGAAAGTACTGCTGTATATCCCGGAACATCTACATAAGTAATATTCTGAGTCGTATTACCCGGCAGGTAATAATCAAGGCCATTTCCATCTTCGCTGTCGCTCCATCCAAAATCCTCAGCAGATGAATATCCGGTGATACCTTCCATATTCGATGTTGCCGTTACCTTAAAATACAGTTTCGACCAGTCACTGATATCTGTATCTTCCGCAAAAGAACCAACCACAAGCCATTTCGCCGTGCTACTGAATGTCTTACCGGACACAACGCCCTTATGAAGGATCTTACCGGATGTATTCTGTGCCTTGATGTCATCAGCAGTAAGCTTTGCATCTTCCTCTATCGTTACCCAACAGTAATTTGGTTCAAATGATCCAAATTCGCAGTTATCATGGAACCAGATCTTTGATAAATTGCCATTTGTTGTAAACTTATCTGCTTTTACGCCTTTATTGATCGTACATTCTGTTCCACGTTCCAATGTGAATGTTCCTGTAAGCTCAACTCGTGCATTCGCTATGATCGTTGCAAATTCTTTTACTGCCAGAGAATCTCCACTCAATAACTCATTAATCACATATTTCTTATCCAATGTGATCGCTCCTGCCTTATCAAGTAGAGAGCCTGCGAAGAATGCATATGACGCATCCTTGATAGCTGCAGTTCCAACTGCTGCATTTTTTCCTGTTTTAACAGCTACACATCCATCTAATGAAGCTCCGGATCCCAGTCCATATACATTATTTACGCTGCCGCCCTGAACATCAACGACAACCGCATCGCTGTCTGTATATGACATCTGAGAATTATACGCGCCATATATCGTACCCACAGAGCCACTTAACATGGTGACTCTGACAGATCGGTCACTATTCTGTCTGTCAACTCCCTTGATCACATAATCAGACAGATCTGCACTGTACATAGCACTCTTTCCATCTGGTTTACCATCCTGGTCATCATCCGCATAGATTCCGGTAACTGTAGTACCATCTGCCAGCTTCATCTCCTGAATAACTGCTGAAGTACCATTTAAATTAATCTCTTTCTTCTCTTCGTCAATCGTCAGCCTCTCACTGGTACTTTCCTGTACCTGCTGTTTGGTTGAAACGATCACGTTCAGTTTTAATACTGCTTCCGTTCCATTCTTACCTGTTACATGAATATCAGTCCGTTTTCCATTTTCGTATAATACCGTAGGTATTCCAATAATCTTTCCATCTTCGATCTTCAGTCCATCCGGAAGATTATATGTATCATCTTCTTTATACTGTACGGTACCTTCTTTTGCATCATTGATGATCACAAGTCTGGTCAGATCGTATAATGGATCCTCGGATGTATACTCTTTATTTATAACAGCACAAGGATCTGCTGCCGCTTTTTTTATCGTAATTGGCAGGCCTTCGAATGTTACAACGATCGTTACCGGTTCATCCGGCATATCGAAACTGTAATTATAACCTGATACTGCAAGTTCGGAACCCGTTGTTTCCGAATCTTTCTTTACAATTGCTGATTTCATCTGGTATCCGGTGGAAGTTGAAATATAAACACTGATGTTCTGTTCATTTTTTCCATAATACACATCGGGATCTAATGAAATAGTCTCGCCCGATCCGGTAGAAACAACACCTGCATTTTTATTATATTCCAGTTTTATTGGATAATAGATCTCAGCTGCATTCTCTTCTGCATCGATCTGTCCGCCATTCAGATAGATCTTTGGATTTGAAGACGTAAGGCTCTTTATTGCATTTGCCTTTATCGTTCCCTTATTTAATACCTTGGCTGACGATGTTATATTCAAATTCTCTTTTGCTGTTACTGTCACATTTTCTGAAACCTGAACAACAGCAGGTGCAGTTGAATAATTTGCATAATTACCAAAATATACATTGTCCGCAGAAACATTCTCATTCAGTACAACCGTTCCACCATAGTAGATATCGTTTCCGATCGTTATGATCGCTGAACCGGTTTCATTTGTATTCGGAATAACATAACATGTGGATGGCAGTTTACAATCATCTTTTACTGTCATTGTAAGTTTTGTATGATCTGCCAGAGTATTACTGAACCGAAGTGAACTCATGGCACTGAAGTCCGTATTTTCAATCTGTACATTTACATGATGTTCGTCCGACGATGTCGCATAAGAAGCAAATTGGACTGTATCATAAGAGCTTCCAAATACTTCACTGTCTTTTATCGTAAAGTCAGAGCTTCCATAAATCGTAGATGAACTTAACGGCTGCATTGCCTTACAACGAATACCTGTTACATCTGCTGTAAAATCTCCATTTATTGTTGCTCCCTGCAACATATAATATGTACTCGAACCCGCTGATGAATTCGAATCGATCACCGGCTGACCATTCTCATCCAGGATCGTGCTGTCATTTTCATGTTCAGAGGTAAATATTACATTTTTATCCGCTTTCGCATAATAGAAGCCCGTATATGCAGACCAGATATTTTTCGAACTGTTAATAATACAGTCATCACCGAAATAACCATTATATACCATATAGATTGACCAGTTTGCTGTACAATTGGTCACTGAGATCTTCTGTGCTGCAACGGTCTTATAATTTTCAGAAGTATATCCTGAATAACCATAGATACTGTATCCCTTACAATTATCCAGACTGATGTCAGCCGGACCGGTCACATTCGCGGAACCGGATTGATAACCATATATACTTGCACTTCCGCCATCAATATCCTGCATGGTAAGTTTCAAAGAATAGATCTGCTTTACACCACTCAGGCCATACACGATACCGTTTACTTTACAATTCTTTATTGCAACATCAACGGTATACCCATCATTTTCGCTTCCCCGACTGATAAATGAACATTCGGAACTACTTCCCATGATCGCCCCGGAACAGATACAACCCTCAATCTGTATAGATGCATGTCCATAAATACCTGACGAATAGGTACCATATATATTTGCAAAGGTTCCGCTTCCGCCCAGGATCTTTACATCCAGATTTCCCTTTACAGCACTGTTGTTCGTGCCATAAAATGTCCATCCTTTTCCTGTATAATTCTTTAATGATGCAGTCAGATCATTTACACTGCCTGAATTTAATACATGAAATTCACTTTGACTGCTTACATCGATCCCATCAGCATCAAAATTCACATCACCATTTACTGTACTGCCGGAAAGCACAATTCCGGATGTATCAGTCCCCGTAAAACTAACATTCCGTAATTTCACATCCACATTCTTCTGCACAGTACTTCCTGATGCAAGTGCATTGAGCATATAATAAGATCCGCCATTCAGGGATAAGGACACATTCCCACTGATCTGAGCAGTTTTTCCTATATATAACGGCCCACTGCTTACCGATGTGTCTACAAATTGGAGTTCCACATCTCCTTTTACCTCTGATTTCTCTGCTGCGGTTAATACTTTCAGATCAGCCTTATTCAAAGCCCGCACAATTAATGCGGCACTGTCAGATCCTGTCTCAATACAGCCTCCGTATACGCCATACACCGATCCCAGCTCTACACCATCTAATGTGATCGCAAGTGGCCGATCTGACTTCTGTTCATATAATCCGTAAACAGGCATCCCAGGATACAGAATATCAGCACTTCCATCCAGTTCAAATGCTGATTCACCTTCATCCAGCTCTCCATTCCTGTTTTTATCATTATAAATATTGATATATGTACTCTGTGATGTTGATTTGTCAGATTTGCGAATAATAACAGAATTACCATTCAGATCAATTCCCATTGTACTTCCTGCATCATTTTTTACATAGGTGACTCCCTTTGACGGATCTGCCGCCTCATATTCCTGATCCGATCCGCTGTCGCCCTGCACATCTGTCGCTGCCTGTACAGAAAGCCCCTGCGTCATACAGAGTCCTGCCGTCAACGCCAGTGCCGCTACATATCCTCTCATGTTTCGTTTTCTCATTCTGTCCTCCATTCATCGCTGTCCGGAACTGCATCCCGCCAATTCCTATGTATACTTTGATATACTATAAATTGCCAGTTATCCAACCCCTTGGGATAACTGGCAATGTCATTATGTTTCCGGTTGTGATACCTTGGGCATATTTTTGTGTAATCTTCTAAATTATTGCACAAATCCGTATTATTTTTGTGAGAAACTATCCAAATTTATCACACCATGTATATTGTAGCACATTAGTTTTATAAATACTATTCACAATTTTGCAACATATTTTTAGCTAATTTCACCAATTTTAACAAATTATTTGTATATTTTGTACTATACGCTTCCGCAACCCGAAAATGATTCTCATATATGTGCATCCATTTCTCCATATTCATCCTGTCATAAAACAAAAAAATAACCGGAAAGCTGAAAACCGGTATCATTTAATACCACAATTTTTCACCTTCCGGTTACATTCATATCATATCCCGGCATGCCCATAAATGTGCACTCCGAAATATTAGATATTTACTTTTTTATCATCTTCTTCTGTTTGTAAGTAACAGCAGACGAACAAGCTGAAGGATTGCAGTTACCATTGCGGCTACATAAGTAAGAGCTGCAGCAGTTAACACTCTCTTGGCCCCACCAAGTTCTTCTTCTGTCATAAATCCGCCATTTCTTAAAATAGCAATTGCTCTGCCTGATGCATTAAACTCAACCGGCAGGGTTACAAACTGGAATACAACGACCAGTGAAAATAACAGAATTCCCAGTGTGATACATACATCCAGTCTTGGGATCAGTAAACCGATCAGGATCAATGGCCATGATAATGTAGAACCAATGCTTACAACCGGCACGATCGCTGAACGAAAACCAAGCGGCGCATATCCTTCCGCATGCTGGATCGCATGACCACACTCATGTGCTGCTACACCAATTGCCGCTATCGATCTGGAACCATATACATTCTGTGACAGATTCAAGGTATGATCCTTTGGATTATAGTTATCCGTTAATTCTCCGGCAATCGGGCGGATCGTTACATCTGTGATTCCGGCATTTCTGAGAATCATCGCTGCTACCTGTTCTGCAGTAAATCCTGATCTGGTCGATACCTTTTCATACTTCTTATATGCTGATTTCACCTGAGCAGATGCGATCAGTGACAGAACAACTCCGATCAGAACTAATATATACGTTGGATCAAAATAAAAATAAGGCATATCACTCATCTCTTTCTTATATAATATTTGTAATAGTCTTTCCCTTTAAATTCTCCCATTTCAAACGGAATACACCAAAGGATTATTTTTTTCTTCTCTTTGACTTTTTATCAGTCTGTTCCCCATACATTTCTCTGTACATTTCTTCTCTCGGATCGACCTCTTCATTTTTTCTGTCTGCCAAAAGAATCCTTCCGATAAATCCAAGCCCTCCAAAGATCAGCACCAGAATAACCAGCCAGTCAAATAAAGTCATGGTCGTCAAATGTATATTCGTTGTCAGAATGACCATGATGACGATCAACAGTCCTGCAAGTGCCGAAAAAACCTTTGATGCAAAGGAATCTGTCATAAACATCCAGACAATTCCGATGATCAATGGAATCACTACCATTCCTGAACTGATTCTTGCTCCCCAAATGGACATTCCTCCAAATGAAGAAAAGAAACTGGACGATACGATTACTTTCTGTGATAAGATAAATAACCCTGCCACCAGCATCACGATCCCGGCAACAAATGTCATCAGCTCATGTTTTGGCTTCTTCATATACTCCTCCATTTCTACCACTGTATGTGAATCAATCTGTTATGCTGTAAACTTCACTGCCGTTCCGGAAACAAGGATCTCCGCACCACCGGCAACAATTGTTGTTGAAGCAAATCTGACATTTACGATCGCATCTGCGCCCATGCTCATAGCCTGGTTGATCATATATGAAATTGCTTTATCCTTTGTATATGCCTGCATTTCTCCTCCTACCATATTACGGAAGGATGCTCCGATATCTTTTCCGATATTCTTACACATAACACAACAGCCTGTTACTAATGAGAGTACCTGATACTCTCTTCCTGGTATATTCTCTGTATTTACTACTACCATTTTCTTTTCCTCCTGCGTTTTCCATAACCTTTTGTTTCTCCTGCTCCCTGCAGGCTTCTTTATCATACCACGAATGAACGCGACCTGTAAATCACTTTATACTACACGTTAGCATCATTAAAACATGCATTTTTTATGTTTTCTTTTCACAATTCATTGACATCCTGAACATAGAATAAACACATTTATCCAGTAATATAAATACCATCAAAGGAAAACAAAACCAAGAGGGCATCACCGGAAATGCGGTCAGAGCGAGCGTTTCCGACTGAATGTCCTCAGATCTAAAAAAGTGCATATCTGAATATCAGATACACACTTTATAATTATTGCTTACTTTCATTTTTCATAGATTCCCTTCCTTCGCCCCGTAGCAATACCTGCTGCGGGGCTTTTGTTATACTGACATAATGTATTCATATAGCTTTCATCTGTCATCCAGGAAAGAGAACTTATTTTTTGATCTTTACGCTTTTTGCTGCTCCAGCGCTCTTAAAGATAGTCTTGTAAGCCTTTACTTTCTTCTTTGGCACTTTGATCGTTGCCTTTTTATTGATCTGTGTAAATGCAGACTTTCCAACTGTTTTCTTTTTCAACTTACTGCTTTTCACAGTGATCGTCTTCAGTTTCTTACAGCCATAGAATGCTTTGCTCCCGATCCGACTTACCTGTTTTGGTATTGTGAGTTTCTTGATCGCTGTACACTTGGCAAATGCTTTATCTCCAATCTTTGTCAGCTTCGCATCCAGTGAAACACTGTTCAGCTTCTTGCAGCCATAGAATGCACTCTTTCCAACTGACTTCACATTCTTTCCAAGTTTTACTGTTTTCAGCTTCTTACAGCCCTTAAATGCATTGTTGCCAATAGAAGTAACCTTGAACTTATAGCCCTGATACATAACTGTTGCAGGTATTGTTGCCTTTGTTACGGATTTCTTTGCTCCATACAGCGTCACAGTACCCTTCTTGGCATCTGATTTTGTAATCTTATAACGCAATTTTCCAACTTTGAACTTTGTTCCAACTGCCGCAGGCTTTTCTGCCTTGATAAATTTCTGGGAATACTGATTCTTTGAAGTATCAATACCATCCTGCTTTGCTCCTGCAAAACTGTTGTTTGAAATATGGGATACGTTCTTGGGAATTACCATCTTCTTGATATTGGTACAGTTCTTAAATGCATTATCTCCAATATTCTTCAGACTGTTTGGAAGTTTTATCGTATTCAGATTATGGCATCCGTCAAATGTTCCATTGGCAATCTTTGTTACTCCTTCCGGAATATCAATATCGTGCAGATTGCCACAGGTCTGAAATGCTCCCGTTCCGATGGACTTCAGAGTAGTTCCCTTAAATACCACCTGATTTACATTTGAACAGCCATAGAATGCATAAGCTCCTATCTTCTTCAGTGTTTTTGGCACAACAATTCCTACATAACCACCATTCTCTTCCGGTTTTCTGAAATCCTTCAGGTTTGGGCAATTATAAAATGTATAATCCGGTATTACCTCAATCTTTGTTTTTGACATATCAAATATGATATTCGGACAATATGCAAATGAATATGTGCCGATAGATGTTACACTTGCCGGAAGCATGATCTGAATATTGTTATTATATGCAAACGCATAAGCTCCTATCTTTTCCAGCTTGGATTTATCTCCAAAGGAAACGGTTCCAAGATTGTTGCATTTATAAAATGCATAATCACCGATCGTCTTCACAGAATCCGGAATGCGGATCTCCCATGTAATTCCGCTCTGCTCACATGCATATGGATTGATCACTGTCAGCTTTGGTGAAAACGTATATGGTCCTTTGCCATTATAGTTAAAGGATGCCATACGATACAGAATCTTACCATCCTTGCTAATCAATAATTCCCCCTGCGTTTTTCCCTTGATCTGTGCACGATTTGGATCTGCAGGATTCCATGTATAGGTTGTAAAATATGCACTTGACTCCGGCACTGCAAATCTGCCGATTGATCTGCAGCCTGCAAATGCTCCTGTTCCAAGCTTCGTCAGTCCGGACGGAATCGATATAGCGCCCATATCTGTATACGATACTACTACACCTTTTTCCGTTGCAGTACCTGTAGTGCCAGCCGCATCCGTTGCTGTTGCCGTCTTATTCGCCGTTACATTCGTTGTTTTCTTGTAGCTATACAACGTATTAAGGCTCTGACAATTTTCAAATGCCTTATCGCCGATTGTTACAACTGTGTCCGGAATTACAATCAGAGTAACTCTTTCACATCCCTTAAATACATTATTGCCAATTCCTGTTACTGTCCTACCGTTGATCGTTGCCGGTACAATGATCTGTTCCGCATTCTTGTTTCCTTTGTATGCGGTGATCGTACCATTTGCATCACATACAAATGATGCTGCTGCACTATATGTATACATCTGTCCTGCATTATCAGCTTTTGATAAAGAGCCCGCACCCATCAGTGCCAGTATACAAATACACATTGCTGCAGCAAGCATCAGCCATAATTGTTTACTTCTTGTCTGCTTCATAGCATAACCTCCCTAAAAAATACTGTTTCTATTTTATCATGCCATTCCACAGAAAGATAGTTTATTTCGATTTACCCTTATGAAATACTTTTATTTTTTGATGGTTGCTTTTACAACACCCTTTACAACCTTATATTTTTTATTGCCCAGTTTTACAGTGCCTGTAACCTTCTTTACAATCTTTCTTCCTCCAATGTAAATGTGATCGTTGGATTCTTCCACTGTGTCCATCTAGAATTTTTGTCCATTTTTAGACAAACGAAAAAAAGCCTAAAACCTTTCAGTTTCAAGCTTTTTGAATAATGCCGGCGACCGGAATCGAACCGGTACGGGAGGTTAGTCCCGC
>OLQR01001205.1_pt1 | contig 16042 bp, 9 predicted proteins | sample 1671881 | NCBI WGS metagenome assembly OLQR01 (sample SAMEA3136623, study PRJEB25190) | human gut metagenome | biome: human gut; feature: human-associated habitat; material: faeces | place: Austria | collected 2013 | reverse complement strand
AATCCCTTATTTAGTTTTTTTTGAGGTGGCCGTTGTAACGCAACCTTAGGAGGCGAACCCTCTATCCAGCTGAGGTATAGAGACATATATGTATTATCGTTGATTTTTGACTTTTCTGCACTTTGTATGGAATGCTTTTCACAACGAAGTGACCGACTGCGTTGCAACCGGAACGGTGTTAAACTTGTTGCATCAAAAATTGTTGAGAAAACTTCGATTCCCGGTCTTGCTTTTGATTAGAGCAATCACTTCTGCCCCCAAGGTATCAGGTTGACCGAATTCTTAGGAGGCTTGCGCTCTATCCATCTGAGCTACGGAGACGGATGCCCTATTATAATACAGCATTTTGCGGATAAAATCAAGTTGAACCGGAGGGCAAAATGGTGTATGCTATAGAGGAAATGAAAATAGCCGCGGCAGGCTTTGCCGCGTGCGGAGGAACTTATGGAAAAGGCAAAAGGGAAAAAGCTGTTTTACCGCCCGGCGGGCAAGCGCAAGGGGATGTATACGCCTACGCAGATCATCTGTGTGAGCTTTGTCATCGTGATCGCGCTGGGCACCTTTCTGCTCAGCCTGCCTGTTGCCAGCAAGCACGGGCGGCTGGATGTACTGGATGCCATGTTCACCGCCACAAGCGCTACCTGCGTTACTGGTCTGATCGTGCGGGATACCTGGACCCAGTTCACCTACTTTGGGCAGGCGGTGATCCTGCTGCTCATTCAGGTGGGTGGTCTGGGGTTGGTCACCCTCACCAGCTTCTTCGCGCTGGCTATGCGGCGGCGTATGGGCTTCCGCGATCTGCGGCTGCTGGGAGAAAGCGTCTCAGCGGACGGATATGCGCAGGCCAAGGACGTGCTGAAGATCGTGGTGGGACTGGCTGGCCTGTTTGAAGGCATTGGCATTGTGCTGCTGCTGTTCGCCTTTGTGCCGCAGTTCGGGCTGGAAGGCATCTGGGTGAGCGTGTTCACGGCCATCTCGGCTTTCTGTAACGCGGGCTTTGATCTGTTTGGCCGGTTCGGCCAGTATTCCTCACTGGCACCCTATGTGAACAATTACTATGTTCAGGCCGTTGTGATGTTCATGATCATCTCCGGCGGTCTGGGTTTCATGGTATGGGTGGAGATCGGTCAATACCGCAAAAAGCACCGGCTTTCCCTGCAGGCCAAGGTGGTGCTGAGCTTCTCGGTGATCCTGTGGCTCGGCGGCGCGGCGCTCATCGCGCTGATGGAGTGGAACAATCCTGCCAGCATGGGCGGGCTCTCTGTGCCCGGCAAGCTGATGGCGGCACTGTTCCAGTCGGTGTCCACTCGTACTGCGGGCATGAATACCATCGACCTTGCGGCCTGCGGCCCCATCACCAAACTGCTGATGAGCGCGCTGCAGTTCATTGGTGCGGCACCCGGCTCTACCGGCGGCGGCGTGAAGGTGACTACGTTCGCTGTGATCATCCTGACGATCCGCAGCGTGGCTCAGGGCCGCGACGACTGTGTGATCGCAGAGCACCACATCGAGTCCAAGACGGTTTATCGTGCTTTGACCATTATCGTGCTCGGCGGGCTGGCGGCGGTTGGCTCGGCTGTGGTGGTGTTCTATAACACTTCGGACGCTGTGTCGGTCATTGACGCTATTTTCGAGTCCTGCTCTGCCTTTGGCACAGTTGGCCTTTCGGTGGGCGTTACCGCTCAGCTGAACCGGGGCGCAAAGATCCTGTATATGCTGGTCATGTTCATGGGCCGTGTCGGCCCGGTGTCGCTGGCCATGAGCCTGACGGCAAAGCCGGATGACAACAAACGGAAGATCATGCCGGTGGGGCATATCAACGTTGGTTAAACGATTTTGAATGCCCTCCTAGAGCTGCGGCTCCCAGCATCCACTTCATGCCTTGAGCGGCATTCGTGTCTTGCTGGCCGCGGCCCCAACAACTCCTCCCTGCTTCTGCCGCAGGCAGCGGTCGTCGTCGTTGTACTCTGGGCATGTTCAGTGGAATTTGATTTTTATTTTTCGCATTTGTCGCAGCCCTGACGCTTGTCAGGGCGAATCCCTTCCATCTGCTAACGCAGACCGCTCGCCTGCTTGAAAGCCCCACTGGGGCTTTCATTGCTACGCAACCGCAGGGCTGCTCCAAATGCATTTTCACGAATGGAGTCGTAGAAATAAGCGTCAGAGTATAACAAAAGTGGGTGCTATCCGAAAATAGCACCCACTTTTTTGTATATTGAAAAATAAAATTTACTCTGCGTACAGCTTTATGATGTTCAGCAAGATCTCAGTGCAGCGGTCCATGCGCTCAGCGGTGATGCACTCGCATACGCCGTGGAAATTGAAGCCGCCGGTGCCCAGATTGGGGCAGGGCAGGCCTTTCCAGCTCAGCATAGCACCGTCGGTGCCGCCGCGCACCGGAATTTCCTCCGGTTCCAGCCCGGCCATGCGGGTGGCCTTGCGGGCGGTCTCTACTAAGTGGAAATGCGGCTTGATTTTTTCCAGCATGTTGCGGTAGCTGTCCTTGATCTCCACGGTCACAGTGCCTTCGCCGTACTTTCCGTTCAAAAATTCGGCAATATCCAGCATGTTGTCCTTCTTGAACTGCAGCTTTGCGGCATCGTGGTCGCGCAGGATGTAGCCCAGCTTTGCGGTGGTCACATCGCCGTACATCTGGCACAGGTGGTAGAAGCCCTGACGGCCCTCGGTAGTCTCCGGCCGGGCCGTGACGGGCAGAGCACCGTGGAACTCCATTGCTACGTTGGAAGCGTTGATCATGGTGTCCTTGGCGGTGCCCGGGTGCACCGAGAAGCCGCGGATGGTCACGGTGGCGGAAGCGGCGTTGAAGTTCTCGTACTCAATGGAGCCGGCATCGCCGCCGTCCACCGTATAGGCAAAGTCGGCACCGAAGCCCGGAATATCGAACAGCTCTGCACCCTCGCCGATCTCTTCATCCGGAGTAAAGGCGATACACAGCTTGCCGTGGGGCAGGCCTTTTTCCTGAATGGTCTCAACAGCGGTCAAAATTTCGGCAATACCGGCCTTATCGTCGGCACCCAGCAGGGTGGTACCGTCTGAGGTGATGAGGGTCTCGCCCTTCATGGAAGTAAGAAAGGGGAACACAGAGGACTTCATCACCATGCCGGTGGCGGGCAGAGTTACGTCGCCGCCGTTGTAGTTCTCCCACACAACGGGCTGCACATTCTCACCGCTGGCATCGTCGGCAGTGTCCATGTGGGCGATCAGGCCCAGAGCGTGTTGATCCTCACAGCCGGGCGTGGCAGGCAGGGTGCCATAGACGTAGCAGTGCTCGTCCACATGGGCATCCTCTATGCCAAGGGCCTTCATCTCATCCACCAGCTGGCGGGCAAGGTCAAACTCCCGTTCAGCGGAAGGGTGCGTACCGGAGTTTTCGTCCGAGGTGGTATGCACCCGGACATAATTCAAAAGCCGTTCATAAGCGCGCATAAGGCACACTCCTTTTATATTTCAGTGATGTATACTTCTCAGTTCCTTTATCATACCCTCTTTTCCGACAATTTACAACTGTTTTGCGCGCATTCATATGGAAAGATGAATCCTCATTTTTAAGGTGAACAAAATTCATGCAGTAAAATGCATCCATCTGTGCAGAACGTGCTACAATAGGTACAAAATAAGCCGGGAGGGAAGTTTTATGGCAACAAAAGTCTTTTTTTACACCCTGCGCCCCTACGATGAGCTGGGCATCGCGCAGCGGCTGGCACCGCAGCTGGACGTTGAGTTTGGCTCTACGCAGGAGTATCCCACGCTGGAAAACGCTGAACTGGCAAAGGGCTATGATGCCGTGTCGGTAACGCCCTGTGATATGAGCGCGCCCATGGTCAAGCGGTTTCACGAGCTGGGCGTAAAGTCCATCTGCTGCCGTTCCATCGGCTATGACCACGTAGACCGCGAGACGGCCCGGGAACTGGGCATGAAGGTGGCCAATGTGGACTACCCGCCAAACGGCGTTGCAAACTTTGCCATTATGCTCATGCTGATGAGCCTGCGCAAGGCAGGGCACATCCTCAAGCGCGGCGAAGCACAGGACTACTCCCTGCAGGGAAAAATCGGCCGTGATATTTCCACCTGCACTGTGGGTGTGATCGGTACGGGCCGCATTGGCCGCACGGTGCTGCAGCATCTGTCCGGCTTTGGCTGCCGCCTGCTGGCCTACGACCTGTACCCCAACGACGAGGTAAAGAAGATCGCCGAGTATGTGCCGCTGGAGACCCTGCTGGCGGAAAGCGATGTCATCACTCTGCACACCAACGCTACGGAGGAAAATCACCATCTCATCGACACCAAAGCAATTGAGAGCATGAAGCCGGGCGTGACCATCATCAACACCGCCCGCGGCAAGCTGATCGACAGCGATGCACTGATCGCCGGGCTGGAAAGCGGCAAGATTGGCGCGGCGGGCCTGGACGTGCTGGAAAATGAGAACGGCCTGTACTATTATAATCGCATGGGCGATGTGATCCCGAACCCGGAGCTGGCGGCTCTGCGCAGCATGCCCAATGTGATCCTGACCGACCACACGGCTTTCTACACCCACGAGGATGTGGAGAGCATGGTGCGCGGTGTGCTGGAAAGCGCGGTTGCCTTTGAAAAAGGCCAGCCCACCCGGCATGATGTGACGGACCTTTGATTTGTCCGGCGGACGATTTTGAATGGCCACCGTTGCACTCTGGCCATCTTCAACGGAAACAGTATTTCTGAATAGAGCAGATCCCGGCAGACTGTGGTCTGCCGGGATCTGCATTTTCACGGGAGGGGGTGCAGCGGAAAACGGCATTCCGTTTGTTTGACGCATCTGCCAATTGGGACCCTTCCGGTGAAAAAGGGATTCCTGAAAATCCGCAGATTTTCAGGAATCCCCAATAAAAAATAATTATTCCGCTAAATATGCTCAGAGCAAAGCGGAGAGCATTCAAATGGTAATCAACCCAGACTGATGCCCATGCGGCGGGCGACGGTGAGCAGGTCGCAGTTCTCCGGCACGTTGCGGGTCTTGCCTGCAATGTCGGCCAGACGGTTCTGGGTGACATGGCGGTTCACCATGGCAACGGTCACGCCGTAGCGCTCGATCTCCACCAGCTTTGCCGCATAGCTGCCGAACTGGGTGGCCAGCACACGGTCGTAGGCGCTGGGGCTGCCGCCGCGCTGCATGTGGCCCGGGATGCACACACGGGTCTCCATGCCGGTTTTTTTCTGCACGGCCTGTGCAATGCGGTTGGTGGCGGTGGTGCCAAAGCCTGCCTCGGCGCGCTTTGCCATCCATTCCTTGCGTTTCATGCCGGCTTCCTCGCAGTTGATGGCACCCTCGGCCACAGCGATGATGGAGAAGTTGGAACCCTTCTTTGCGCGGCGTTCCACGGCAGAACACACACGGTCGATATCATAGGGCTGTTCCGGCAGCAGAATAATATCTGCACCACCTGCAATGCCGGAGTACAGCGTCAGCCAGCCTGCCTTGTTGCCCATGATCTCAATGCACATCACGCGGCTGTGGCTGCCTGCGGTGGTGTGGATGCGGTCGATCACATCGGTGGCAATGTCCACGGCGGTGTGGAAGCCGAAGGTCACGTCGGTACCATAGATATCGTTATCAATGGTCTTGGGCAGGCCGATGATGTTCAGACCCTCCTGCGAGAGCAGGTTTGCGGTTTTGTGGGTGCCATTGCCGCCCAGGCACAGCAGGCAGTCCAGCTTGGCTTCCTTGTAGGTCTTTTTCATGGCGGCAACCTTATCAATGTTGTCGTCCTCCACCACACGCATCATCTTAAAAGGTGTGCGCTTGGTGCCCAGAATGGTGCCGCCCAGCGTCAGGATGCCGCGGAAATCGTCCTCGCACATCTCCTTGTAGTCGCCGTTGATCAGGCCGCTGTATCCGTTCAGGATGCCAACGATCTCCACGTTATCGCCCATGCGGGCATACAGTGCTTTTGCTACGCCGCGGATGGTGGCGTTCAGACCCGGACAGTCGCCGCCGGAAGTCAGGATTCCAACACGTTTTTTCATTCAAAAGCCCTCTTTCATTTGGTATTCAGCGCCGCGCGTTCTGCCTTTCAAAGTCAGTCTGCCCGGAGACCTACCTGTTTATAGTATAAGATTATTCCGGATGGGGGCCGCTGTCAAGAGAAGCGCAGAAAATTTACACGCTTCCACGGTGCATTTCTGCGGGCAGGAGAACAGCGGGAAAACTTTTGCAGAAAAAATAAAAAAATGGTTGACAAGCGCGGGCCTTTTGAGTATAATATCCCTTGTCAGCAGCGCACGGCGCGACAGACAAACTGAATAATGGGGATTTGCATAGTGGTAGTGCGGTAGACTCTGACTCTACTTGTGGGAGTTCGATTCTCTCATCCCCAACCAAGAAAACCGCAGTCTCAACTGGCTGCGGTATTTTCGGGGCATAGCGCAGTTGGTAGCGCGCCTCGTTCGGGACGAGGAGGCCGTGGGTTCAAATCCCGCTGCTCCGACCAAAAAAAGCAGACACACGTTTGTGTGTCTGCTTTTTTGTTTGTCGGAGCCGGGATTTGAACAGGGCGGCGGCATGAAATGCCGTAAACAAAGCCATAGCATGGCTTTGTTTAGCCCGCGGGTCCCAACCAGTAGGAAAGTCTACCCAGGGAGAAGTCGTAACACATTCGTGTACTGGTCTTTTTTCGTCTTCACAGCGGGATTTGAAAAAGCACGGGCCGCGCCGCAGGCGGGGCAATCAAAAGCCCAGTGGGCTTTTGATTAGTGCGAGGGTCCCACCCGGCAGGAATGTCTACAGGGGTGCATGCTGCAGGAGCAGTGGGATTTGAACAGGGCGGCGGCATGAAAGGTGTGAGCGCCTGCGCTCACAGAGACCTCTGCGGCAGAACCAGCGGCTCCACCGATACGCCGCCCATGCCAAGGGTAGTTTTGATCCCGATGCCGCCGTAGGGCGCAAAGGAGAGCAGGGCGTTCCAGAGCTCCAGCAGCGGCAGGGCCAGCCGGGCCTCCACGACAGCGCTGCCCACAAAGCCCGGGATGCGGGTGTTCTTGATGGGGTAGGAGACGGTGTGCAGGTTGTAATCCAGGATGTGCAGACCGCGCAGGATGGCGTCCAGCGCGTCCGGGTCGCTCAGCTGGCAATCCGGAAAGGCGGTGTTCCAGTGCAGCACAAGGCTCTGCAGCAGCAGGAATTCCTGCGGGTAGATGGCGTAGCGTCCCGCCTGCTTGAAGGCGCAGGGGGTGCGGAACCACAGCCTTGTCCGGCTGGCGGGGTCCTCCCGCGCAGCCAGCAGAAGCTGCAGGCTGTTTTCCACCGAGTGGCTGCCCAGCGGCTCCATCTGCAGGGGCGCGCCGTGCCCGCCAAGGTAGTCCAGCTGGAGCAGCTTCATGGCCTTGGACAGAAGCGAAAGGTCCTCTTCCATCTCTTTGGGGTCGGACAGGTTGTAAACGATGTTGACCCCGAACCGGGAGCCGGCAACAACGCGCTCGATCTGGCGCGGGGTAGCCTTGGAGGTAAGGCGGTTGATCGTGTTCTCCGACTTGACCTCGGTCACGCCCACGCCCACGCCTTTCAGCTGGTCGTAGTTGAGCAGAAAGGCATCCGCAAACTGCAGCCGCGCAAAGCGGACCGGTTCAGAGCCGCCGAACATTCGCAGGAGGACCTCGCCGTCTGCGGAAAAATCCGGCAGCGTTTCGCCGTTGACACAGCTGCGGTGGGCAAGCAGGTAGACGCACCGTGCAAAATTGACCTGGTCCTCCCGGGTATTGCGCAGCAGGTCGGTCGGGTTGTACAGCATGGAATTGCCGCGGTGATCGTCGTCCTTTTTCTGGAACTGCGCAAAGAACTGCTCCAGACAGGCCATCTTCTCGCCCAGCACCTTGTCCCGTAAAACATCCCAGGAATAGGTGTGGTCGGGCACGGCGTCGAACAGTGCGGCACCGTTCTTGCCGGGCAGCTTTTTGGCTTCGTCCTCCAGCGCGGCGGTCTGCTCGGCTGCGCCGACAGGTTGGCAAACCGATTGCACCACGGGCAGAGACCCTCGGCGTTGACCTGTGCGGAATTGCCGCACACCTTGCACTCCCGGGTACCGTCGGGGATGGCCTGCACACGGTTCAGGGCGCGGAGCGCAGCGGCATCGTAGGGGTGCTGCTTGTGCTGCTCGGCAATGGCGTTGACCCGGCGGAAAAGGGCCTTGTAGGGGCTTGCCTCTGCGGGGACATTGCACAGGTCGTTGGCACTGCAGGGGGTCCAACCGTTGGCCAGGAACAGCTGCACGCCGAACTGTTCGTTCAGCCAGCCGTTGAAGGCCAGGTTTCAGTCGGCAAGGGTCTGCTGCACGGTGGCGGTGTTGGGCAGCAGGAGATAGCAGTGCCCGCCGCCGCTGTAAATGATGTTGGTCCGGGTCAGGCCGCAGCCGTCCAGCAGCTCGTCCATGTAGTGCTCCATGAGCAGTTCCAGAAAGAACGAACGGCTGCGGAGGGACCGCAGGGCACCCTCGGTGTGGACGGTGTAGATGAACCGCTGGATGCGAGAAAAGTCGGTTGTGTAGAGCAGGAACGCCGGTTCCCGGCGCAGCTCTGCGGGAGTGTCCGGCAGGGAAAAGGCCATTGTTGAGTACATCGACTATTACAACAATCGCCGAATCAAATTAAAACTAAACGGCCTGAGCCCTGTGCAGTACAGGATTCAGACCGTTGGGGCCGCTTAATTTGATTTTTGTCTAACTTTTGGGGTTCATTTCACCATTACACTGCTGCCAAAAGTGGACCTAGAGGGATTCGAACCCTTGACTTCTCGGATGCGAAAGATGACCTTCGCATTTTCTTTTGGATGTGATATACTTGGCTCACCAGGTTGGAACGTGTGCCTTTGATAATAAACACAAGAAGATGCAGAATGCTGAGGGTACAGCAAAATGCAACGAGTGTGAACGATACTTTTGTGACGGTACAATGCCACGGGTATGAAAAACAAAAGGCGAAGCTAAGAGTTATGACGATTCAGGAATGTTATAAGAAAATGGGTGCTGCGTGCGGGCACACTGGAAGGCTCAAAGGAATGGTTTGACCGTGTGACAGAACAGTACAACATCACGATAGAAGCCATCCGCGCGGTTCAGTAACGCAGGCTGCCCCCACAGTTTTCCGCCCACCATGTGCGTTGATACAAAAAGCCGCATCGACTGACGCAAAGGAATCGAACATGCGTTGCTTTTGTGAATCAATATATGAAATTTTATTGAAAATCCCTCATGGCGGTGGTAATATAATCCTATATCTCTGTCGTGCTGTACCTATGCCTTTTTGCGGTATTCGGGAGTGCAGAACGACAGCTGCCCAAGAGTTGTGAGGAGAACGATTTGATGAACAAAAGAACATTTCACCGCATGTTTTCCGCGCTTATGGCACTGGTGATGGCGGTTTCCCTGCTGACCGGATGCGGAACAAAAAGCGCAGAACAGGTACAGGAGCAGGAGAATGCCCAGACCATTCAAGTGTATCTGTGGACCACCAGCCTGTACGAAAACTATGCGCCCTATATCCAGGCGCAGCTGCCGGATGTGAATATCGAGTTCATCGTCGGCAACAACGATCTGGATTTTTACAAGTTTTTGCAGCAGAACGGCGGTCTGCCGGATATCATCACCTGCTGCCGGTTCTCGCTGCACGATGCTGCTCCCCTGAAGGACAGCCTGATGAACCTTGCCTTAACCAATGAGGCAGGTGCTGTGTACAACACCTACCTCAACAGCTTCAAAAACGAGGATGGCAGCGTGAACTGGCTGCCGGTATGTGCCGACGCACACGGCTTTGTGGTCAATCGCAGCCTTTTTGAGCAGTACGATATTCCTCTGCCCACCGATTACGAGAGCTTCGTTTCGGCCTGTCAGGCGTTTGAGAAGGTAGGCATCCGGGGCTTTACCGCCGATTATGCCTACGACTACACCTGCATGGAAACGCTGCAGGGACTTTCCGCTACCGAGCTTACCACTACGGAAGGGCGCAAGTGGCGCACCGCTTACAGCGACCCCGCCAGCACCGCACGGGTCGGTCTGGACAATGCCGTGTGGCCGGGGGCGTTTGAGCGGATGGAGCAGTTCATTCAGGATACCCACCTTACGGCAGACGACCTTGCGCAGACTTACGATGACGTGATGGATCTGTACCGAAACGGAGAAGTTGCCATGTACTTTGGCACCTCTGCCGGGGTCAAGATGTTTCAGGACGAGGGCATCGACACGACCTTTTTGCCCTTCTTCAGCCAGAACGGCGAAAAGTGGATCATGACCACCCCCTATTTCCAGGTGGCGCTGAACCGCGATCTGGAGCAGGACACCGCGCGTCGCAGTAATGCCATGAAGGTGCTGAACGTCATGCTCTCCGAGGAGGCGCAGAACCGCATCGTTGCGGACGGGCAGGATGTGCTGAGCTACAGCCAGAACGTCCCCCTGCGCCTGACCGAGTATCTGAAGGATGTGCGCAGCGTGGTGGAAGAAAACCACATGTATATCCGCATTGCTTCCAACGATTTCTTTGCCATTTCCAAGGATGTGGTCTCCAAAATGATCGCGGGCGAGTACACGGCAAAACAGGCGTATCGGGCATTCAACACCCAGCTTCTTGCCGAAGATACGCCTGCCGATGACGAGATCGTGCTGACCTCCGGGAAGGGCTATTCCAACGTGTTCCACGCAGACGGCGGCAGCGCCTCCTTCTCCGTTATGGCAAACACGCTGCGCGGCGTTTACGGCACGGATGTGCTGCTTGCCACTGCAAACAGCTTTACCGGCAGTGTGCTGCAGGCAGATTATAACAAGAAAATGGCCGCTTCCATGATCATGCCCAACGGTCTGATGTCCCGCCAGCGCACCATGACCGGCGCAGAGCTGAAGGAAACCGTCCGCGCCTTTGTGGAAGGCTGGGAGGGCGGCTTTGTGCCCTTCAACCGTGGTTCTCTGCCGGTGGTTAGCGGCATTGCCTTGGAGGTAAAAGAAGAAAACGGCAGCTATACCCTGACCGGCATCACCCGCAACGGGCAGCCGCTGCGGGATGACGACACCGTTACCGTGACCTGTCTGGCAACGGAAAAGCAGATGGCAGCGCTGCCTGCGAGCGAAAGCGGAACGTCTGCGGGCGAAGATACATGGGTGAAAAACACATGGCGCGATCATGTTTCCGGCGGCGGCGCAGCGCTTGCAGAGCCGGAAAACTACATAACGTTGAGGTGAGCGGAATGGCAGACGAAAAGCGTAAACCCAAACGGAGCTGCCATTTCCGGCAGAAATGGCTCCCTGCCGTTTGTGCCATCCTTCTGCTGGTTTTACTGGCAGTCGGTTTTGGCGTCCGGTACATCTCGTTTGTGTCCCAGACCATCTATCAGGAAAGCACCTCGCATCTGGAGGAAGTGCTGCATAAATCCAACAATATGCTGAAGGAGATGGTGCGCAAAAACCTGACCTACCTGCATCTGTACAACGGCTTTCTGGCAAGCACCTCGGATGAGGCAGAGATCCAGGCGTATATCGAGGCGGCGCAGCAGGACACCGGCTTTGTCGGCTTTTACTTTCTTTCCTACGACGGCAACTATATGACGGTGACCGGGGAAACGGGCTACCTTGGCTTGCAGGCGAATCTGGACGAAAAGCTCTCTAAGGGCGAGGATATCGTTATGAATGCGGCGCTGCCCGGCAAGCCGCAGATGCTGGTGTTTGCCAGCCCCAAAACGCAGGGCAGCTACCGGGGCTTTGCCTATGATGCCATTGCCATCGCCTACTACAATGATGCGGTGCTGAAATTGCTGGACAACTCTGCTTTTCAAGGCAATGCCAGCAACTATGTGATCTACCCGGATGGGCGAGTGGTGATCGACAATTCCGTAAACCGCAAGGAAACGGTCTATAACTTCATTGCGATGCTGCGCGACTATTCTGATCTATCCGAGGGACAGATCCTTGCTCTTTCGGATGCCTTTGCGCAGGGCAGCAGCGGAAACCTGAGGGTGACGCTGGGCGACACCAGTTATTATCTGGTCTACGAGGGCACGGCGGTCCAGAGCTGGACGATGCTGGGGCTTGTGCCGGTCAGGGTCGTCAATGCCAGTCTGGATAAGCTGTGGTTCCGCACGGCGCAGATCGTAGCGGGCATCACCGTAGGCATGGCCGTGCTGGTCATTCTGCTCATTGTGCGCAGAAGCCATACGACCCTGCGCCGGAAGAATACCGAGATCTCGTACCGGGACGAGCTGTTCAAAAAGCTCTCGCTGAACGTGGACGACGTTTTCCTGATGCTGGATGCAGAGACCGCCAAGGTGGATTATGTCAGCCCGAATATCGAGCGGCTGCTGGGCATCCCGTGGAAAGAAGTCCGGCAGGATGCCCGTGTTCTGGCAGCGTTGCACCCGAAGGACTCCCCGGATCGCGATAAAAACTATCTGGAAGGGCTTCTCAGCGGGCAGCAGCGCGAATGGGATGATGAGTATGTGCATCTGGAAACCGGGGAGCGGCGCTGGTTCCACATCGTTGCCATGGGCAGCGAGGTGGAGGGCAGAACCAAGCACATCCTTGTCATGTCCGACCGCACCGCCGACAAACAGGTAAATCAGGCGCTTTCCGATGCCGTTGCTGCCGCCGAGACCGCCAACCGCGCCAAGAGCACTTTCCTTTCCAATATGTCCCACGATATCCGCACCCCCATGAACGCCATCATCGGCTTTACCACGCTGGCACTCAGCAACATTGACGATAAAGACCGGGTGAAGGATTATCTTACCAAGACCCTTGCATCCAGCAACCATCTGCTCTCCCTTATCAACGATGTGCTGGATATGAGCCGCATTGAAAGCGGAAAGCTCCATCTGGAGGAGGTGGAGGTCAACCTTTCGGATGTGCTGCACGATCTGAAAACCATCGTCAGCGGGCAAATTTATGCAAAGCAGCTGGAGCTTTACATGGACGCCATGGATGTGACCGACGAGGACGTCTACTGTGACAAGACCCGGCTGAACCAGATCCTGCTGAACCTGCTGTCCAACGCCATCAAGTTTACCCCGGCGGGCGGCACGGTCTCGGTGCGGGTGCGGCAGCTTGCCAGTAAGGTGCGCGGCTGCGGGCAGTATGAGTTCCGCATCAAGGACAACGGCATTGGTATGAGCCAGGAGTTCGCGCAAAAGATCTTTGAACCCTTCGAGCGGGAGCGCACCTCCACGGTAAGCCGGATACAGGGTACCGGCCTTGGCATGGCCATTACCAAAAATATCGTGGATATGATGGGCGGCACCATCAAGGTGCAGACAGCGCAGGGCAAGGGCAGCGAGTTTATCATCTGCCTGCCCATGCGCACACAGGCAGAGCACCGCCCGGTGGAAAAGATCACCGAGCTGGAAGGCCTGAAGGCGCTGGTGGTGGACGATGACTTCAACACCTGCGACAGCGTGACAAAGATGCTGGTCAAGGTGGGGATGCGCGCCGAGTGGACCCTTTCCGGCAAGGAGGCGGTGCTGCGCGCGCGGCAGTCCATTGAGATGAGCGATGTCTACCACGCCTATATCATCGACTGGCGTCTGCCGGACATGAACGGCATTGAGGTCACCCGCCAGATCCGCAGCCTGCACGATGATACACCGATTATTATCCTGACCGCCTACGACTGGTCGGATATTGAGGTGGAGGCAAAGGCAGCCGGTGTGACCGCCTTCTGCTCCAAGCCTATGTTCATGTCCGACCTGCGCGAGACCCTGATGAGCGCCCTCGGGCAGAACCAGACAGATACGGCGCAGGAGCTTTTGCCCCAAAAGAATGCCGACTTCAAGGGCAGGTACATCCTGCTGGTGGAGGACAACGAGCTGAACCGCGAGATCGCGCAGGAAATTCTGCGCGAGTACGGCTTCCGGGTCGATACGGCAGAAAACGGTGCAGTGGCGGTGGAAAAGGTCTGCACGGCAGCGCCGGGCAGCTATGATCTGGTGCTGATGGATGTGCAGATGCCGGTGATGGATGGCTATACTGCCACCCGGAAGATCCGTGCACTGGACGACCCGGCTCGGGCAAAGATCCCGATCCTTGCCATGACCGCCAACGCATTCGACGAGGATCGCTGCAACGCGCTGGAAAGCGGCATGAATGGCTTTTTGTCCAAACCCATCGTGATCAGCGACCTGGTGCAGGAGCTGCACAAGATCCTGTGAACCAGACGCCTGTCATGCAAAACAAATAAAGCACCCGCAGCATTCGCTTCCTGAGGTCAAGAGCCTCTGCGAAGCCTGCTGCGGGTGCTTTTGTCGGATGGTGTTATGATTTCAGTACAGCAATCGCCGAATCAAATTAAAACTAAACGGCCTGAGCCCTGTGCAGTACAGGATTCAGACCGTTGGGGCCGCTTAATTTGATTTTTGTCTAACTTTTGGGGTTCATTTCAAAAAGTATGCCGCTTTTTTGTGGTGCGAACCGTGCAGGAAGTGCGCGTAAAAAAACATGAAATTTTGAGATCTTGCACCGAAAATTCCAACTGCGGCTGCTCCGGCGTGCTGGGGCATGTGGAGCAGCCGGGTGTATCTGACCGCAGCGGCACCCCTGCAGACGCAGGCAGAAACGACGGCACAGCTTCATGAAAAGAAATTCCTGCCCGGCTTTGCGGAGGATGCCTGGGAAACGGCGTCTCTGGACAGCAAGACCGAACTGGCAAAGCAGCTGGCCGCCTATGAGCTTGCCATGCTGGGGGTGCCGGACGGGACAGAGGTCACGGTCCAGCCGCTCGACGAGGACCGGTTGGGCTACTACAGCGCTGCTTCCCGGCAGATCGTGCTCTCCCGGTCTGTGCTGGAAAGCGGGACTGCCCAGGAGACCATGGACACCATCGCCCACGAGGCGTTTCATGTACAGCAGGCTTATGTGGTGGAAAACATCGACTGGGACGATGCCGCGACCCAGGCGGCCTACTACGACCAGGCCAGACGATGGCTGCGGAACGATCAGAATGGGTACGTCTCGGGCGAGGAGGACATCCTGAGCTATTACTTCCAGCCGGTGGAGATCGATGCCAGAGCCTATGCAGCGGAAGAGACCGAGCGCCTGCAGGGGCTGATCGACAAAGAGCTGCAGAAAGAGACCTGACAAGAAAAGCAGAGCGTCCCGCAGAAGGGGAGCGCTCTGCTTTTTCAATATTCCCGAAACGCCGGTTCTGCGGTATAATGGAGCCGGATGGACCGGCCTGCCGTGTCGGACGCGGACCGGAAACGAAAGGAGCTCTTGTTTATGGAAAAAACGCTGCGCAGCTGCGCGGATCAGATCGTGGAAGCCAGCATCCGGGCGGTGCTGCCGGACGAGGCCGTCCGCCGTGCGCTGAAGGATTTTCACCCGGAAGGGCGCACGGTGCTGGTGGCCGCCGGAAAAGCCGCATGGCAGATGGCACATGCTGCCGTTGCCGTGCTGGGGCATGTGGACGGCGGTGTGGTCGTGACCAAATACGATCATGTAAAAGGGAAGATCCCCGGTGTGACCTGCTGCGAGGCAGGCCACCCGGTGCCGGACGCCAACAGCTTTGCCGCCACCCAGAAGGCGCTGGAGCTGGTGCAGGGCCTGCAGCCAGAGGACACGGTGCTGTTCCTGCTTTCCGGCGGCGGAAGTGCACTGTTTGAAAAGCCGCTCATCCCTGCAGAGGAGCTGCAGGACATTACGTCCCAGCTGCTGGCCAGCGGCGCGGACATCGTGGAGATGAACACCATCCGCAAGCGTCTGTCCGGCGTCAAGGGCGGGCGGTTCGCGCAGGCTTGCGCCCCGGCACAGGTGTTCAGCATCGTCCTCAGCGACATTCTGGGCGACCCGCTGGATATGATCGCCAGCGGCCCGGCAGTGCCGGACACCTCCACCTGCGGGCAGGCGATCGCCATTGCTGAGAAATACCACCTGCGCCTGTCGACCACGGCACAGGAGCTGCTGCGGCAGGAGACCCCCAAGGCTCTGACCAACGTGACCACCCGCATCACCGGCAGTGTGCGGGAGCTGTGCACGGCAGCCGCTGCGGCCTGCCGTGCGCTGGGGTATGAGCCGGTGCTTCTCAC
>OLQR01001194.1_pt1 | contig 16252 bp, 13 predicted proteins | sample 1671881 | NCBI WGS metagenome assembly OLQR01 (sample SAMEA3136623, study PRJEB25190) | human gut metagenome | biome: human gut; feature: human-associated habitat; material: faeces | place: Austria | collected 2013 | reverse complement strand
AAAAAAAGGAAGGGTATCAAAACTCCACCTTTTGTATTTGATGTCATATTTTTCGGGATAGCTCATAGTGACCAGGTGTCCTACACACCAGGTCACTATGGAATCCTGAGATTCTAAGTATCCGTCTTTTCTCTGTCCGTTGATTTTTAATGCTTTTGCAAATTCCTGAGCGACGCTCGGTTTCTCTGCAATATATAAAGCCTTACCCATATTATTGATCTGCACTCATCTTTCTAAGCGGCCATGCAAGAAGTACTGCACCACCGACCATATTTCCCAGTGTGACGATCACCATGCTCTTGATCATCGCGCCAACGGAAAGTCCTGGTACCAGGCAGGCTGCTGTCACAAAAATACCCATGTTTGCAACGCAGTGCTCAAATCCGCTGACAACGAATCCTGAGATACACATAACGATCATCAGGAACTTCGCGGCTTCACTCTTTAATTTGATTCCGCAAAGTACTCCGAGACATACAAAGAAATTACACAGAACTGCACGGAAAAACATCTGACCTGCCGGGATCGCAAGTTTGTTTCCGATAAAACCAGCAAAATAATCCTTGGTTCCTGATGCGCCCGCCCATACAAAGATCAGGGACAGGATCAGGCATCCAACAAAGTTCCCTATGTAGCTGATAAGCCATACCTTACCGGCATCGCCCAGAGTCACCCGCTTGTCATAGACACCAAACGCCATGACCAGGTTGTTTCCTGTAAAAAGCTCTCCTCCGACCATGGAGATCAGAAGGACTGCGATCGAGAACACCAATGCTCCCAGAAACTTGCCCCACGCCGGCTCCTCTGCTCCGGCAAAGACATTACCGACTACATTAGAGAAGATCATCGCAACCACAATGAAGAATCCTGCCATGATCGCCCGCATAAAGTACTTCAGAAAATCGTTCTGAAGAAGGGTGATCTTCGCGTTTGCTGCATTTGATAATTTCTGTACATCCTCGTGATTCATAAAAAATACCTCCCTTTCCCTGAACACATTGTATTTGTACTTCAATGTGTCCTCCGCATATTGTGTTCACTTATTATAGCATTTTGAACAATTTTTCTCAACAAAAATCGGTTAAAGTTCGGTATTTTATCTATAAACTTTTCCATTTACTGATAACTTTCAGCTATCGGATCAGTAATGCGTAATCTTTCCTGTCAATGACCTCACCGATCACTGCACAGAGCAGATTAAGCCCTTTTAATTCGGCAAGAAGCTTCTCGGCTTCCTCTGCCGGGACTGCTGCCAGAAGGCCTCCGGATGTCTGTGGGTCAAACACAAGATCCTCTCTCCAGAGCTCTGCGCTGCTCTCATATCCTGCTTTGCCCGCGAATTCACGGTTGCGATATGCGCCGCCAGGAATGAGCCCCATAGATGCATATTCCTCTACATCCGGAAGGATTGGCAGGGATCTCGTGTCGATCACCAGTGTCTTCTGGCTTCCCTCTGCCATCTCTGTTCCGTGACCGCCAAGGCCGAAGCCTGTAACATCCGTACACGCATGGATCGTATACTTCTTCAGGATCTCTGCTGCATATTTATTCAGCGTCTTCATGGATCTAAGGGCTGCCTCACGTGCCTCCTCCGATACAAGGTCTGCTTTGATCGCGGTATTGACGATACCTGTTCCGAGTGGTTTGGTGAGGATCAGCTTATCGCCGGTCTGTGCACCATAATTTTTCCAGAATTTCGCCGGATGGACGAAGCCTGTAACACTCAGTCCATACTTCGGTGTGTCGTCCTGGATCGTATGTCCGCCTGCAAGAACTGCGCCTGCCTCCAGTACTTTGTCTGCGCCTCCCTTGAGGATCTCGCCCAGGATCTCGGTATCCATCTCCTTCGGAAACGCTACGATATTCAGTGCGGTCTTTGGTTCGCCGCCCATCGCGTAGACATCACTCAGGGCATTCGCCGCTGCGATCTGTCCGAAATCATAAGGATCATCTGCCACCGGCGTAAAGAAATCCAGAGTCTGGATCATTGCCAGTTCGTCTGAGATCTTGTAGACAGCCGCATCATCTGAGGTTTCTGTTCCCACAAGAAGATGTTCATCATGAAATTTCGGCAGTTTGCAGAGCACTCCCGCAAGCGTGCCCGGTCCTACCTTGGCAGCACAACCACAGTTTGGTGCAAGTTTTGTCAGATACACCTTTTCCATTTTGTCTGATACTCCCTTCTATATTATATGTTTTTATGAAAAATCATTTTTCAGTCTTAGACTTTATCATAACACAAATTCTCCAGATTCTCCACCGCAAAAAAACCGCCCTGCCAGATTTCTTTCTGACAGAACGGTTCTCCTGTTTTTTATGTTTGGATTTATTTCTTTGTGATATATCCTTTTGCCTTAAGTGTCTCTGCACAAAGTACAGCTCCGCCGGCTGCTCCTCTTACGGTGTTGTGGGAAAGTCCTACGAATTTGTAATCGTAAACTTTGTCCTCACGGAGACGTCCGATAGATACGCCCATTCCGTTTTCGTAGTTGACATCCTCGCTTACCTGCGGACGGTTGTCTTCTTCGAGGTACTGGATGAAGTGCTTCGGTGCGCTCGGAAGTTCCAGTTCCTGTGGAAGTCCCTTGAAGTTTCTCAGGGCTTCGATCAGCTGCTCTTTGGTAGGTTTCTTGCGGAATTTAACGAATACTGCTGCTGTATGTCCGTTCAGTACCGGAACACGCAGGCACTGGCAGGTGATGACTGGCTCTGTAGCCGGTACGATCACACCGTCTTCGATCTTGCCCCACAGTCTCAGCGGCTCTTTCTCGCTCTTCTCTTCTTCTCCACCGATGTATGGAATGATGTTGTGTTCCATTTCCGGCCAGTCTTTGAAGGTTTTTCCTGCTCCGGAGATTGCCTGGTATGTAGTAGCAACTACTTCATATGGCTCGAATTCTTTCCATGCAGTAAGTACCGGTGCGTAGCTCTGGATGGAGCAGTTTGGTTTAACAGCGATGAATCCTCTTGTTGTTCCAAGACGTTTCTGCTGATATTTGATAACATCGAAGTGTTCCGGGTTGATCTCCGGCACTACCATTGGTACATCCGGTGTCCAGCGATGTGCGCTGTTGTTGGATACAACAGGAGTCTCTGTCTTTGCGTATTCTTCTTCGATCGCTTTAATCTCATCTTTGGACATGTCAACTGCTGAGAATACGAAATCTACAGTAGAAGCAACTTTCTCTACTTCGTTTACATTCATGACTACGATCTTCTTTACTGCCTCTGGCATCGGAGTATCCATTTTCCATCTGCCGCCAACAGCTTCCTCATATGTCTTTCCAGCGCTTCTCGGGCTTGCTGCCAGAGTAACAACCTCAAACCACGGATGGTTTTCCAGAAGAGAAATAAATCTCTGTCCTACCATACCTGTAGCACCTAAAATACCGACTCTCAGTTTTTCACTCATAACAATCGTTCTCCTCACTCGTTTATTTCACATGTGTCTTTGTACGGCACACATCTGTTTTCTTTGTACATACTATACCACTTTGTATAAAAATGCAAGAGGTTTTTTAATTATTTTTTAAATATTCGCGATTTAATGCGATGATCTGCTCCATGACCTTCGGGCCAGGTGCACCGTAAGTCTCACGTTTTTCTACGCAGGTCTTCATGCTGATTGCTTCATAGATATCCTGCTCAAATACCGGAGAAATCTCTTTGTATTCTTCCAGAGGAAGCTCATCAAGAGAGATTCCCTTATCAATACAGGTCAGTACCAGGCGGCCTACAATACCATGTGCATCACGGAACGGAACTCCGTGATTTACCAGATAGTCTGCAGCATCTGTTGCGTTAGTAAAGCCGTTCTTTGCACTTGCTTCCATGACATCTTTACGGAATTCCATGGTAGAGACCATACCTGTAAACAGGGCAATACAGCCTTTTACGGTATCAATCGCATCAAAGGTCAGTTCTTTATCTTCCTGCATATCTTTGTTATATGCAAGCGGAATACCTTTCATAGTTGTCAGGATAGAAGTCAGTGCACCATAAACACGTCCCGTCTTACCTCTTACAAGCTCTGCGATATCAGGGTTCTTCTTCTGCGGCATAATACTGCTTCCGGTGCTGTATGCGTCATCGATCTCCACAAAACGGTATTCGTTGGAATTCCAGAGAATGATTTCCTCGCAGAAACGGCTCAGATGCATCATGACTGTGGACATGGCAGAAAGTAGTTCGATCACATAATCTCTGTCAGATACGGAATCCATACTGTTTCTCGTCGGTCCGTCAAAGCCCAACAGCTCTGCAGTATAAAATCTGTCCAGCGGATAAGTGGTTCCTGCAAGCGCACCTGCTCCAAGCGGACAGGTATTCATACGTTTACGAATATCAGCCATACGGCTTCTGTCTCTGCGGAACATCTCAAAATACGCACCTACATGATGTGCCAGAGTGACAGGCTGTGCTTTCTGAAGATGGGTAAATCCAGGCATATAGGTGTGCACATTGTTTTCCATGATGGTCTGAAGCGCTTCTAGAAGTTTCTTCAGTTCCGCATCAATCTCTTCAATTTCATCACGTACATACAGTTTCATATCAAGCGCAACCTGGTCATTACGGCTTCTTCCTGTATGAAGTTTCTTACCCGGATCTCCGATACGGTCGATCAGATTAGCCTCTACAAAACTGTGAATATCTTCATATTCGGATGTGATCTCCAGCTTGCCGGACTCTACATCTGCAAGAATACTGTCCAGACCGCCAAGGATCTGATCTCTTTCTTCTTCTGTCAGGATTCCCTGTTTTGCAAGCATTCTGACATGTGCTTTGCTTCCACGGATATCCTGTTTATAAAATTTCTGGTCAAATGAAATAGATGCATTAAAGTTGTATACAAGTTTGTCCGTTTCCTTTGTGAAACGTCCTCCCCATAACTGTGCCATAATGTCCTCCTTATTGTACGGTGATTTTGCCACTGCCAGATCTCACCAGAATCCCACAGTGCATAATTTTCTATCAGTTTACCACATTCCAGTGGAAAATCAAAGAGCAGAACTCTCTGAAATTTGTTTTTATTTCAGTTTTTGTTTCAGTTTTTCTTCCTGTTCGCGCTTCGAAAAGACGCAGCCGCAGTAATTCTGCCGGTAAAGATCGTATTCGTGGGACAGCTCGATGGAACGTTTATAGCCATTTTTCTTCTTGAAATCGGATGGAAGATGGGGTACTTTGTAGATCTCTGCCAGTTCTTCTCCGATCTCGTTGATCTTTTCTGCATTTTTGAGAGGGCTTATTGAAAGGGTTGTTGTGAAGTAGTCGTAGCCGCCTTCTTCGGCAAATTTTGCGGCTTCTTCCATGCGGAGACGGTAGCATTTGAAACAGCGTTCACCGCCCTCCGGAACTTTTTCCATGCCTTTTGCCATTTCATAAAAGACCTGCGGATCGTAAGTTCCTTCTTCTATATGCACCGGATGCGTAAATGGCATCTCGGACACCAGACGGCGGATCTCTGCAACTCGCTTGCGGTATTCCTCCTCTAATGAAATATTTGGATTATAAAAAAATACCGTGATCTCAAAATACTGAGACAGATATTCCAGCACGTAACTGCTGCACGGCGCACAGCAGCTGTGGAGAAAAAGCCTCGGGACTCTGCCTTCTTTTTTTATATTCTCGATAAGTTTATCAAGTTCTTTCTGATAGTTTCGTTTGTTCATGATGGTATTCCTCTTATAAAATTCTATACGGATTCTTCTATATCAGGCTGTTTCTTGAATCCTTTTTCCTATCATAACACAGATGCTCTCTCCCGCATATCTTAAAATATAGATTCTCTTTCGAGGTATTTTGTATGAAACCCCTTCTGGAGATCAGAAATGTTTCTCTTTCTTACCATACCGTATCCGGAGAGACGAAAGCTCTTTCAAATATATCGTTTGACCTGATGCCCGGTGAATTTCTTGCCGTTGTCGGTCCATCCGGCTGCGGAAAGTCCACGCTCCTGAATCTGATCTGCGGCATGCTCCCGGCAGAAGAAGGCACGATTCTTATGAACGGCATCCCTCCGTCTCCCGGCGATCCACGCATTGGATATATGCTCCAGAAAGACCATCTTCTGGAATGGAGAAGCATCTACCGGAATATCCTCCTCGGTCTTGAGATCCGTAAGGAAAAAACGCCTGAAAAACTTGCATACATCGAAAAAATGCTTGACACCTACGGGCTTGACAAGTTCCGCACCGCCCGTCCTTCGCAGTTATCCGGCGGCATGCGCCAGCGTGCGGCTCTTATCCGCACACTTTCCCTGAAACCGGAACTTTTGCTGCTTGACGAGCCTTTTTCCGCGCTGGATTACCAGACACGGTTAAATGTCAGTGACGACATCGGTCGCATCCTCAAAAAAGAACAGAAAACCGCGATCCTTGTTACGCACGATATTTCCGAAGCGATCAGCATGGCAGACCGTGTGATCATCCTTTCTGCCCGTCCTGCCTATGTCGCGCGTATTGTCCCGATCCGACTGTCACTGGATGAAAGAACCCCTCTTGCCGCACGCGGTGCACCGGAATTTAAGTCTTATTTCAATCTTATCTGGAAGGAGCTGAACCAGTATGCCTGACCTTTCTCCTGCACAGAAAAAATATCTGGCCTGTGTCCGGCGTGAAAAATATCTGATCCATGTGTCCAGGATCTTTTTGTTCCTGGGCTTTCTGCTTTTGTGGGAAGTGTCTGCCAGACGGGGCTGGATCGACTCTTTTATCTTCAGCAGTCCTTCTGAGATCTGGCAGACGTTTCTTCGGATGGTGCAGGATCAGTCTCTTTTTACACACATTGGCATCACGCTGATGGAGACTCTGGTCAGCTTTGCTTTTACTGTTTTTCTTGGAATCGGCACAGCGGTTCTTCTGTGGTGCTGTCCGAAGCTTTCGCGGATCCTGGAGCCTTACCTCGTCGTCCTAAACAGCCTGCCAAAATCCGCCCTCGCCCCGCTTCTGATCGTCTGGCTTGGTGCCAACGTCCGGACGATCATCGTTGCCGGAATATCTGTGGCGATCTTTGGCTCAATCATCAATCTCTACACAGGTTTCCGCGAAGCCAACCCAGAGAAACTCAAGCTCATCCGCACCCTCGGCGGCACAAAAAAAGACGAACTGACAAAGATCGTCCTTCCGTCTTCCGTGCCTCTCATCCTGAGTGTGATGAAAGTCAATATTGGATTGTGCCTGGTCGGCGTGATCATCGGTGAATTCATTGGTGCAAGGCAGGGGCTTGGATATCTGATCATCTACGGTTCCCAGACCTTTAAGCTGACATGGGTGCTGATGTCCATCGTAATCCTGTGCGTGATCGCAATGGGGCTGTATGCCATTCTGGATTTCATTGAGAAACGTGCACAGAAATGGTAAAACCAGAAAATAAACCATCCATTTGCAACGCTCCTGGATGGTTTATTTTTGTCTTTATAGAATTTAGGTCATCTGCTTTCTCTTTTGGGGTTGACTCTGTACTTTATTTCTTCCTCGGATATACTCCAACAAAGGAAATCTGTGGCAGAACTCTGTAATCGTTCAATACGATTCTGATTTCTTTCACGTTTTCTTTAAAAAGTGGGATGATTTTTTTGTACCCGATTACTGTTCCTGTATAGACCTTCTCCCACTCTCCCTGATCTCTTACAAATACTTCAAAAGCCTCTACTCTCTGGCTATTCCGGATTTCTTCTTTTAGTACCAGATACCCGACATCTTCTGCTTCATCCAATGCAAAGACAAGTTCCACCGGTCTGTGGGATTCCTCCAGCAGATTGCGGGAAAAACTTCTCTGCTGCCATTCTCCCAGTTCCCTCAGGCGCTCCACATCATTCTCATGCAGAAGCCCGTTCGGCATCGGCGGGATATTCAGAAGAAACGTTGCATTTCCACCAACAGACCCCAGATAAATATGGACCAGTTCTTCCAGACTTTTCACCTGGCCATCCTCTTCCGGATGATAAAACCATCCCGGCCGGATCGAGGTATTTACTTCTGCCGGATACCAGATCAGGTCACGTTCGCCCTCAAGAGCGGCACGGCTTCCAAGGTCTTCCATATCACTGGTGATCTTCCTCTGGCGGAATTCTTCATCGTCCGACTGCTGGCTTCTTTCCTGCACACTTTCTGCCAGAGCTGTCCGCGCAGGAACTACACTCCACTCTGATTTTCTTACATCGCCGGCTTCATTTCCACACCATCGGATGTCCGGTCCGCAGACGCAGATGCAGGCATCTGGCTGATACTTCCGTACACATGCATAATATCTCTCCCAGTCATAAACCTGCTTCTTTCCATTCGGACCTTCCCCACAGGCCCCGTCCAGCCAGACACTGAATATCTCCCCATACCCGGTCAGCAGTTCTGTCAACTGTGCAATATAATAATCGTCATATTCCTTCCCGCTTCCATAACATGGCTGATTCCGGTCCCACGGAGAAAGATAGATTCCAAACTTCAAGCCATAACGGCGGCAGGCATCCGAAACTTCCCGTACTACATCCCCCGCTCCATCCTTCCATGGACTCGAAGCGACACTATGCTGCGTATATTTCGTCGGCCACAGACAAAATCCGTCATGATGCTTGCAGGTAAGGATCACGCCTTTCATTCCTGCCGCTTTCACTGCCGATACCCATTGACCGGCATCAAATTCCTGCGGATCAAAAATCCCGGGATCTTCCGTACCGTCTCCCCATTCCCGGTTCGTGTACGTATTCATCCCAAAGTGAAAAAATGCATAAAATTCCGTTTCCTGATACTTAAGCTGACGCTTCGACGGAACAATCTTAATCAATTCCTGATCTGTCGGCATATCTCTTCTCCTTCTTCAAAAAAATCCAATTCACCCTTTCAGGCCGCCTGCCCCGATTCCCTGCAGCAGATATCTCTGTCCGATCAGATAAATGATCATGGTCGGGATCATAATGATCACAAGTCCCGCAAACAGTGCACCCCAGTCTGTCGCATACTTCTGTACTTCAAACAGATTTGCCATTCCGATCGGAAGGGTCTTTTTGGCATCATCGGTCAGAAGGACCAGTGCCAGCGGATATTCGTTCCAGAATCCCATCGCGCTCAACATTGTGATCGTTGCAATTCCCGGTTTTGCAAGCGGAACCATAACTTTCAGAAGAAGCTGAAGGTTTGTGGCACCATCGATCCGGGCAGATTCTTCATAGTCTTTTGGCACAGCAGACATAAAGCCCTGCAGAGTAAAGATGCAGAACGGAAACTGCATGACCGCATAGACCAGGCAGAGTACCGGCAGATTATTCAGTCCGTTGATCGCCTGTAATTCCAAGAACAGCGGGATCATGATATACGTTGCCTGGAGGAAAATACATGCCATATAGATCGTCGAGATCAGTTTGCTTCCGGCAAAACGGTATCTTGCCAGTACATAAGAAATCGGTATGACAAACAGCAGAAGCAATGCCGTAGACAGCACCGTTACAAACACAGAATTTCCAAAATACGCCGCAATATTTGCCTTCTGCCATGCAGCGACAAAATTATCCAGATTCAATGATACCGGCAGCGCATAAGGATCTGTCAGATATTCCGCATTCGTCTTGAACGCAGACATCAAATTCCAGAAAAGCGGATAAAGAAAAATAATCGTAAACAGAATCATCAGGATCCTGATACACCAGGTTCTTACAGTTTTCATCAGTGTCCCTCCTATTCTTTCTCAGCTGACAGTTTTCGTGAGATCAGTGCAAGCACGATTGCAAGCAGAAGCGTAAACATGGCGATTGCCATCGCATAGCCAAAGTTTGCATTTCGCATGCCCTGCGTGTACATATACTGCAAAAGGACACTGGAAGCACCGTTCGGTCCTCCTCCCGTCATGACATTAGACAGAGTAAAACTCAGATTGATCGTTCCGGACAGAGAAAGGATATAGGTCGTTCCGATGGATCTGCGAAGAAGCGGGATCGTGATCCTGAAAAACTTCTGGACTCCGGTCGCTCCATCGATCGAGGCCGCTTCATAAATTTCCTGAGAGATCCCGTCAATCGAAGCCACATGCATTACCATATAATAACCGATTGCCTGCCACACCAGTGCGGCACCGATACACCAGAGAGCTGTTTTTCCCTCTCCGAGCCAGGCATGTTTCCAGGAAGACAGGTTAAACAGATCCAGCATATGATTGAGGATTCCTCTTGTCGGATTAAACACAAAAGACCATACAATCCCGACAACCGTCATGGATACAACACTCGGAAAAAAGAATACGGTACGATAAAAAGATTTCCCCCGAAGTTCTCCCTGTGTAAGGATGAAAGCAAATATCAGGCTCAGAAAAATCGTCAGAGCCGGAATCACAAGCATCAGTTTAAACGTATTAAAAAGCGCCTGCATAAAGTCCTTGTCTTTGAACATATAAATATAATTATCCAGAAATACAAACTTACTGTTGAATCCAACACTGAGTGCTGTGGAACTGGTAAATGACAGATAGATGGCATTCAGCATCGGTACGATCATAAAAACAATCGTAAGAATCAACGCGGGAAGCGTACACAAAGCTATAAATAATTTTGGTTTTTTTACCACGTCTGGTCACTCCTTTTTTCAGATTTCAAATCATTTTGGGGTAAAAAAAGGCTGCCGCATACCTTTTGCAGCAGCCTTTTCGCTTAATCAGACAACATTCATTCTGTAAATAACAAAAAAGATATTTATTTGGCAGCTTCCTGGTCTGCACGAACCTGTGCAAAAGCGTCCTCTACATTCTGTGCCCACTCTTCTATTGTCATTTCATCGTTCATAACAGAAGTGATCGGGTTGAAGATCTCATCTTTTGGATTGATCTTGCAGTCAGCCGGAACTGCTGAGAAGCTCATGATCAGAGAAGAGGCATTTGCTTCGTCATAGATTCCGTACATGTTGTAGATTGCTGTAGAAAGTTTGTCTTTTGCCACTTCACGGGCACTCTTTGTTGCGTAAAGGGCACCGGAAGCTTCTGCAAATGCAGATACAGATTCATCGCTGTACAGGAAACGGAGGAATTCTTTTGCGAGTTCCTGATTCTTTGCAGCTGCCGGAATAGAGAACTGCTCGCAGCTGTCGAATACATAGTGAACATCATCTGCATTCTCTGTCGGGATCGGAGCCATGGCAAACTCAAATCCGTCTTCTCTCGGAGCATCCTGCATCTCATTTTCCATCCAGGTTCCGTTTGTGATGAAAGCAGCTTTTCCAAGCATCATCTCTGTCTGGGATTCTGTATGGTTCATACCTACTGTACCTTCCAGAAGATATCCCTTATCTGCAATCTCTTTGATATGAGTGAGGGCTTTCAGCACGCCTTCATTATTAAAGGAGCCTTCTTCATAATTTGCGATCTTTGTGAGGGCTTCTTCGCCGCACTCATTTGCAATTGCCGGCCAGAGCATTTCTTCCATGTATCCCGGATAGATTCCCTGATAAGTGAAGAGAGAACGTCCGTCGATGTCTTTGACTGTATCGCCAAGGGCAAAGAACTCATCCCAGGTCTTCGGAACTTCCAGATTGTTTTCGTCGAAGAATGTCTTATTGTAGATCAGGCCCTGTGGACCGCTGTTGAACGGTGCGAGATAGATATCGCCATCTCCATATGGTGCACACTTGCTGCTTGCAAGGATTCCATCTGTGATATCATCACGGAGTGTACCGGTTCCTGCATAGTTTTCGCCATCAAAAACATCGTTCAGGTTCAGAAGTGCATGTTCTTTGATCAGAGAAAGGATCACGCCGTCCTCACCGCCATCATTCAGGCAGATAAAATCCGGTACATTTCCGGCAACGATCTGTGGACGAATGATATCACCGATGGTAGGGCTGATGGTCATGTTTACTTTCACGCCCTCATGACTTTCCTCAAAGAGTTCTACCATCTGATTCCAGTAAGCATCTCCGTATCCACCCTGGAAGATTGCGATGTTCAGTTCCTGTTCTTCCGCGTCTGCAAATGCAGTGAGTGGTGAGAGTACGCTAGCTGCGCTCATCGCAAGGATCATAGCAGAAGCTGCAAATCTTTTCTTCATATGTTTGTTTCCTCCTTCGTTCTGGCTTTTTTACGTTCGCCTTATGATGACAGTATACGGCAAAATATTTTTGTAGTAAATTAACAAAACGTCCCTGCTTATGGAACTTTCTCTTGTAAAAATTATACGATATGGATTTTCTTGTGATAAATATGTACAATCTTTTTCTATTTGTGTTTTGGATGGATTATCCTGACTTTTTTTAGTATAATGGATAAAAAGGTGGGGGAAAAATGAATAAAAAACAACGTTATCAGGGATTTCGTAAATTCAGTATCAAAACAAGGCTTGTCATCGCTCTTTTGCTGATATCCATTATACCATTGGCAGGGATCAGCGGCTATTCCTTTCATATCTTTTCCGTAGCACTTCGGGAAAAACTTTCTGCTTCCATTTCCCAGACTTTATCGATGATCAATCTGAATATGGTAAGTGAGATCGAAAAATATCAGTATCTGTGCGGCTCTATCTGCATCAGCGAAGAGATCAAGGACGGGCTTCTGAACAAAGATATGTCAGATATAGAGAAAAATCAGGCGATCAATGAGATCCAGAGCATGATCCGTACCAAGATCATCTATCCGGCACAGGCCAAAAATATCACGGTATATGATACCGACGGAAATATTTTTTATGATCTTGGCTATGACGGTTTCTATCAGGATGATGTAGACATGCTCCTCGACCGGCTGCGCCTGGAAAATCAGGATGTATGGGCGTATGTACACACCTACCGTGACAGAGACATTCTGGTCCTTGGAAGAAGGATCTATGAACAGTACAGCGAAAGCCGCGTGATCGGTTACACCCTGATTTCCATCGATGAGAAGATTTTTTCCAAGACCGTGCTCGAACCGGTAGGGCTGGCAGATTCTTCTAATATTATGTATATGAACATGGACGGTACTGTTCTTTCCTCCTGGGACAGAGATATCGCACTCGGTGAAAAAGTTGACAGCGAATTTCTCAAAAATATCCAGCAGAAGCTTCCTTCCAGGACTGATTCCTTCAGCATCCACAAAGATGGCGAAGAACAGCTGGTTACTTATATTTTCAATAAAAATCTCAATCAGCTTTTTGTGTACACTATGCCTTATCATTATATCAATTCCGAAGTTTATACCATGCTTCGCCGGATTCTGATCGTGGCAGTGATCCTGGTCCTCATGTGCATCGGGATCGTCGCAATGGTATATCCGGGAATCACCTCCCCGATCAGAAGCATGCTGGATTTCTGTAAAGAATTATCCCACGGAAACCTGAACGTCCGTATTCAGGATAACCACAAAGATGAACTTTCGGACCTGTCCGGCAGCATGAACCACATGGCAGATACCATCCAGAATCTTCTCGAACAGCAAAAAGAACAGGAAAAGAAAAAGAGAGAACTGGAGCTTCAGATGCTCCAGTATCAGCTCAATCCTCATTTTCTTTTTAACACCTTAAACAGTCTGCGCTTTGTGGCAGCCATGCACAATGACCAGATCGTCAGTGACGGAATCCAGGCGCTCAGCAGTCTTCTTCAGAATACGCTCACGAATAAGAACGAATATATCACCGTGCAGGAAGAGCTGGAAAATCTGGAAAATTATTTTGCCATTCTCCGCATCCGGTATGCAGGAAGTTTCGAATATTCTTTCCATATGGAGGATGAAGAGCTGCTCTCCTGCCTCGTTCCCAAGCTGATCCTGCAGCCGCTCGCCGAAAATTCCGTGATGCATGGTTCTTCCGATGATGGTTCTGTCATGAAGATCCATATTACCTGCTGGGAGGAAGACGGACATATGATCCTGGAACTTCAGGATGACGGAAAAGGATTCGAGATGACCCGGTCTGATCTGAACCCGCACAAAGACCGCAAAAAAATCGGCGTAGCAAATGTAAATGACCGGATCCAGCTTAACTTCGGACGGGAATACGGATTAAAGATCGACAGTCACCCGGGCAAAGGCACCACCTGTACCCTGACACTGCCAAAGCTTTATGCTGATACCCTGTCACAGCAGCCAGAAGAATAGACAACCCGCTCAGAAAGGACTCAAATGTACAGTATACTTATTATAGATGATGAACCCATTGTAAAAATCGCCCTCCGCTCGATCCTCCCCTGGGAAGAACACGGTTTCTCCATCTGCGGGACCGCCTCAAACGGTCTGGAAGCCATGTCTCTCATCGAAAAACATCAACCGGATGTGATCATCACCGACCTCAAAATGCCGGAAATGGACGGACTGGAACTGATCCGTACCCTGAAAGAAAAAAATTATCCCGGAGAGATCCTCGTTCTCAGCAATTATGAGGATTTTGATTCTGTGCGGAGCGCGCTCCTTCTGGGTGCGGCAGACTATCTGTTAAAGATCAAGATCAGTCCGGACACCCTTCTCGCCTGCCTGAACAAAACGACCGAAAAGCTGCATGAAAAAGCTGACAGGAAAATTTCTGTTCCAGCAGAAACCGTATCCGAAAACAGAACCCGCCTGCTCCTCTCCTTTTTTGAGGGAGAATCTTCCCTTTCCTCTTTTACGATCCAAAACGCCGGCACAGACCTGCGCTTTATGCAGGAACCATGCGCCGTCTGCTATGTGACCTTTGAAAAATTCCTGTCCAATGAAGCTTTTTCTATCTCGGGAAAACTTCTGTGTGATATGATTCTGGACGCAGTACAGGGTGTACTGCAGCCATATATCCTTGTACTGAACGACTACAGTGCACTGGTAGTCTTTTCCCAGAAAGAACTGGATGCAGGCCAGATGAAAGTCGCTCAGCTCGTAAAAAAGCTGTACAACCGTTTCACCATGTACCAGTCCTTCGCCCCGGATATGCCATATCAGGAAAATCTTCCGGACTATGAAGAAGCCAGAAATACTTATCAGACCTTTACCATAAATGAAGGACATTATACAGACGATATTGCCAAAACCCTCGCATATATCGAAGAAAATTACATGCACCGGCTCACGCTGTCCTCCATTTCCGCAAATGTCAGCTTAAGTTCCAGCTATCTGTGCCGTGTTTTTAAATCAGAAGTCGGAACAAGCATCACCAGTTATCTGAACAACCTCCGAATACGAAAAGCCGCCACCATGATCAAAGACAACCGACTTTCTCTCAAAGAGATCTCTACAATGGTAGGAATTGATGACCAACTCTATTTCAGCAGACTGTTTAAAAAATGTATGGGAATTTCCCCTTCGGAATACGGGAAACGATTTCACCAGTAAATCTCAATCTGCTTTCAGCGTGATCTCCTTTTCTGTTCCGTTGTACAAAAGTGTACGCACCGTATCTGTTAGCGATTTCAGACTGCATTCCGTGATCCTGCCGTCCTTCCATGCAAAATCAATCGTAATGCCGCCCGGTGCTTTGAGACCCCTTATCTTTCCATCCTTCCATTCCTTCGGAAGCGCCGGAAGAAAAAGAATCCTGTCGTCCTGATACTGCACCAGCATTTCCAGCACAGCTGCAGCAAACCCAAAATTTCCGTCAATCTGAAATGGTGGATGTGCACAGAGCATATTCGGGTAGGTTCCGCCACCGACCAGACTGCAGTTTTCTTCTCTTGTAACGTGAAGCTGATTTTTCAAAAGCTTCAACGCACGCTCTCCATCTCCGAGCCGCGCCCATAGACACGCCTTCCATGCCATGCACCAGCCGGTTCCCTCGTCCCCTCTTCTGTCCAGTGCCACACGGCAGGCAGCCAGAAGTTCCTCATCCTCTCTGTGGATCAGATTTCCGGGATAGAGACCGTATAGCTGTGAAACATGTCTGTGGTGCACATCCACTTCCGGATAGTCCAAGAACCACTCCTGAAGCTGCCCGCCTTTCCCCCTCTTAAAAGGCGGCAATTTTTCAAGTGCCGCTTTTACTTTATCCGTAAGTTCTGTGATTCCAAGGATCTCGCAGGCTTTCAGATAGTTTCCAAACAGTTCTTTCAGAATACTGTTATCCATTGTTGAACCAAACGTCACACTATGGGCACCTTGATCCGGCGCTGTAAATGTATTTTCCGGCGATGTAGATGGTACTGTGACGAGATATCTTTCATAAGGTACCAGGTAGCCTAGATAAAACTCTACTGCACCTCTGATAAGAGGAAATGCTTTTTCTCTCAGAAAGTCTTTATCCAGTGTATAGCGGTAATGCTCCCATAAATGCCAGCAGAGCCATCCGGAACTCATCGGCCACATAGAGTAGGTACAGGGATTTTCATCCTGTCCGAAATGGCCAACCGGG
>OLQR01001190.1_pt1 | contig 16314 bp, 9 predicted proteins | sample 1671881 | NCBI WGS metagenome assembly OLQR01 (sample SAMEA3136623, study PRJEB25190) | human gut metagenome | biome: human gut; feature: human-associated habitat; material: faeces | place: Austria | collected 2013 | reverse complement strand
AGGAAACGTATATGCGTTATATTAATGAACTCAGAGAAGGAGATAATGTCTCTGAAGTGTACCTTTGTAAAGTAAAAAATATTGCGAAGACAAAAGCGGGAAAGACTTATTATTCCATGATTTTGCAGGATAAGACTGGTGTCATTGACACAAAAATCTGGGATTTGAATAATGGAATCGAGAATTTTGAACAGATGGATTACATCCGTGTAGAGGGTAATGTCACAAGCTTTCAGGGCAGTCCGCAGCTCAATGTCAGAAGACTGCGTAAAGCCAGAGAGGGCGAATTTGCAATGGAGGATTATATCCCATGTTCCAGCAAGAGTATTGACGGAATGTTTAAGGAATTATCTTCCTATGTGAATCATGTACAGAACATTTATTTAAGACAGCTATTAGTTGCTTTCTTTGGAGATAAGGAATTTGCAGCCAAGTTCAAGGCACATTCCGCAGCGAAAAGAGTACATCATGGATTTATGGGCGGTCTGTTAGAGCATACATTAAGCGTAACGAAACTGTGTGATTTTTATTGTACGCAGTATCCGGTTTTGAATAAAGATTTACTTATTACAGCAGCAATCTGTCATGATATCGGAAAGATTGATGAGCTTTCTGATTTCCCGGAGAACGATTATACAGATGTTGGACAGCTGGTCGGCCATATCGTAATGGGAACGATGATGATTGATGAGAAGATTAGAAATATTAATGGTTTCCCAGCGAAGCTGGCGAATGAATTAAAGCACTGTATCTTAGCACATCACGGTGAGTTAGAATACGGTTCCCCTAAGAAGCCGGCATTAATTGAGGCATTAGCTCTTAATTTTGCAGATAATACTGATGCAAAGATGGAGACGTTTATTGAAGCACTTGCAGAAGAGAGCCGTCAGAGCGGTGAGTGGAAAGGTTACAATAAATTATTTGAAAGCAATATCAGAGCGACAAGTCATTTAGGAGAAAAGGATTGAATAATAAAGTGAAATCAGAACAGAAGTTGAATTTGAAAAAGAATCAGGAAATTTCACTTACAATCGAAGATTTTACAAAGGAAGGGGAAGGTCTTGGCAAGTACCAGGGCTTCCCTTTCTTTGTTAAAGACACGGTAATCGGTGATGAAGTGAGAGTTTCCATAACAAAATTAAAAAAGAATTACGGTTATGCCCGTCTGGTAGAAATCGTAACACCATCAAAAGACAGAGTAACCCCGCCATGTTCGGTCGCAAGACAGTGTGGAGGTTGTAAGTTACAGCAGATTTCTTATGAGAAACAGCTTTCTTTTAAAAAGAGTCTTGTGGAAGGCTGCCTGATGCGTATAGGCGGTTTTGGAAAAGAAGATATTGAGCAGAAGATGGAGCCGGTATACGGAATGGAAGAACCGTGGAATTACCGCAATAAGGCACAGTTTCCTGTTGGTTATGACAAAGAGGGGAACCTTGTTGCCGGATTTTATGCGGGCCGTACCCACTCCATCGTGGCCAATACAAATTGTGCGATTCAGGCAGAAGTAACTCACCCGATTGTTGAAAAAGTTCTTACTTATATGAAAGAAAATAAGATCTCTGCATATGATGAGAAAAATCACAGCGGTTTGGTGCGCCATATTTTAACTCGCATAGGATTTACTACTGGCGAGATTATGGTATGTCTTATTGTAAATGGTACGAAAAAGCAGTTGAAACATATTGATAAACTTGTAGATGACTTAAAAACAATCGAGGGAATGACAAGTATTATCGTAAACACGAATACTGATAAGACAAATAAAATTTTGGGACTTCGCTGTGAGACTGTATGGGGCCAGGATTATATTGAAGATTATATCGGTAATATTAAATACCAGATTGGGCCGCTTTCTTTCTATCAGGTAAACCCACAGCAGACAAAGGTTCTTTATTCTAAAGCATTAGAGTACGCTGAGCTGAAAGGGCAGGAACTTGTGTGGGATTTATACTGCGGAATCGGAACTATTTCCCTCTTTTTGGCGCAGAAAGCAAAGCAGGTTTACGGTGTAGAAATCATTAAAGAAGCCATTGATGATGCAAGGAGAAATGCCGCATTAAATCATATGGATAATGTTGAATTTTTCGTTGGAAAGGCAGAAGAAGTCGTACCTGCACAGTATGAAAAGACTGGGATTCATCCAGATGTCATCGTTGTTGATCCACCAAGAAAGGGCTGTGATGCGATACTCTTAAACACAATGCTCGATATGGCACCGAAGCGCATTGTCTATGTAAGCTGCGACCCGGCAACATTAGCAAGAGATTTAAAGATACTGTGTGAGGAAAAATATACCTTGGAGAAGGTATCCGTGGTAGATCAGTTCAGCCACTCGGTTCATGTGGAGAGTGTTTGTGCTTTGAAAAGAGTAGATGAATAATTTTGCTATATTTGCTATAATATAGAGAGTGTCTGCATTAAAAAAGACTGGAAAGCATTTTTTAAATATACTTTAGGTAAATAGTTTTTTATACTATATTATTAGGACCTTTATAGAGAAAATAAGATAAGAATGAAAAATTATCCAGAAACTATGATAGGATATATTGTTTTTTGTCTTTTTAATTATAGTAGTATTTTTAATTGCTATAGACACATCTTATGATAAAACAGAGGAATTGAACAAGAATATTCTTAAAAGATTTTCTGGCAGGCGTACCTAAGAAAAGATATATGTAGATCAAGAAAAAATATTTACAAAAGTATCATGGGAGGGGCGGAATATATGAAGTCAATCAAGAAATACGAAACAATTATTAATGAGGCACTGCGTTCAGCACTTGAATACGATACTCCCGAGGGACAAATTAATGAATTTATCAGTTTTTTTGGAAAACATATCGGGTCTGACAGAATTTATATTTTTGAGGATGACGAGGAGCATCATGTAACAAATAATACTTATGAATGGTGTGCAGAAGGAATTACTCCGCAGATTGAGCATTTGCAGGGTGTGAATATGGAAGTAATTGATTGGTGGTATGATACTTTTGATGAGGGAAAAAGTGTTATTATTTCTGATGTTGAAGAATTAAAAGGAGTACATCAGGTATCTTACAATATGCTTAAGTACCAGAATGTTTGTAAAGTAGTTGTCAGCCCATTACGCCATAAAGGGCAGATAAAGGGATTTTTCGGTGTAGATAATCCACCGGCTGTAGATTACAATGCATTAACAATGTTTTTAGATATGATCGGAACCATGCTGATTTCTCTTTTAAAAATAAGAAATACATTTCAAAAAGAGCAATATAACGCAAGTATGAGCAGCTACTCAGCACTTTCTGAGATTTATTTATGTATGCATTTAATTGATATAAAAACAGGAAAGTATGAGCAGATAAAAAATGTAAAACATGTAGAAAAAGAATGTGAAGAGCTTGATCAGGAGAATTTTTCAAAAAGAGTATATACAACTATGAAATACTTCTGTACAGAAATGTATTTATCAAGTGTACTGGAGTTTGTGGACTTATCAACATTAGACAGACGATTAATGGAAACAAACACAATCGTTCATGAATTTATAGGTACAGTTTCCGGATGGTGCCGCGAGCGCTTTATCAAAGTAGATAGCGATGAAAAAGGCCGTCTGTGGCATGTTCTTTACTGTGTGGAAGTGATTGACGAACAGAAACGCCGGGAGAAAAAGCTGCTGTATCTTTCTGAAACAGATTCCATGACCGGTATTAATAACCGTGGAAGCGGGGAGCGAAAGATTACAGAATTCCTCGAAAAAAAGAAAGGTGGCCTGTTCTGCCTTTTAGACTGTGATAAATTCAAAAAAATCAATGATACATATGGACATGCCGTTGGAGATACCGTTCTCATTAAGCTTGCAGCAGTCCTTCAGCGAGCCTGCCGTGAGAATGATATTGTCATGCGGCTTGGAGGTGATGAATTTGCGATGTATCTTCCAGGAATGCCAGATAAAGCACAAGCGGAATCATTTTTCAAACGTTTATTTACGCAAATAGATAAGATTTCCATATCGGAAATGCAGGGAGAGAAAATTAATGTGAGCTTGGGTGCTTCTTTATATTCGGATAAAGATAGAGCAACTTTTGATACGCTATATCATGAGGCGGATGCGGCAATGTATGAAAGTAAGAAAATTGTGGGGAATCATGCAATAATATATTCTGATTTGCCACAGGCAAGGCAGACGCCACTGTAGAAGAATTATCATTTCTTTAAAGAACAATAATTTTGCTATCACAGTGAAAAAGTTCAGAGTAAAAGTATGAGAAATACTTCTGTTCTCGGTGGAATGTAGCAGCACAGAATTAGGCTACAGACAGAACACATCGTATCGGGCAAAAAATGTAGTGAATGTCCTCAAATTAGTTACCAAGGATACGATAGAAGAAAAAATTATTCATTTGCAGGGAAAGAAGGCAAAACTGGCAGAGGATATTATAGAAGGCAAGGAGACAGCAGAACATTATTTAATCCGAGAGGAAATCATAGATTTGTTATCAGAAAAAGACAAATAATGGAAATATACTGTAAGTTCGCAATAAGTAATACTATCAAAGAAACTGCTGTGCAAAGAGTCAATATATTTCAGTAATAAGACAGCAATTTTCATATATCCTCTCTTTAGATTAGTGCTATAATAAAATAAATATGACTATTCAGAAATAATTCATGGAATCGCATTTGCGATGCTTATTTTTTGCTTTGAATAGCCGCAGTTTATATAACATAACACAACCGTGGGACAACACGGGGGTAGCTCGCTTATGCTTAGCACAACGGTGCTATCGAACGAGAACCGACCTCTATAGGTGGGGAGGATGTCACCATAACCAGAAAACCAAAGTATACATATTGGGAAAGGGGTAGAAAGACATGATAGATAACAAGAGACAGGAGCTGATTCATAGCCAGGTAATGGAGATTCTCAAAGAGAACCAGCTAGCATTTTCTAATGTTGCACGTCCAAAGCCAACAAAAGCTTCTACAGCAACTTCAGCATCCTGGTCAAAAGACATGGCTCCGAAAGCATCTGCAGCAACACAGGGAGCATGGGACAGCACAAATACACCGGGCGGTGTTTCTTCTTTAGCAAAGGAGAAATGGAATGTACAGGAAATCGCAGCACTTGTAACAAAGGCATTAGAAGCCAGCAACGTAAAAGTTGCATTTTCTAATAAGCCAATTCCTGCACCAACAACAATTTCCAGTTCTACGCAGCCAGCATGGAAGAAAGACGAAGACGAAGCTCCTCGTAAACCGGCAGCAGGTACACAGGGCGCATGGGATGTGACAGATACACCAGGTGGACTTTCTGCTGAGACAAAGAAAGTATGGAATCTTGATGCAATCACAGCTCTGGTAAAGAAAGAATTAACAGAGAACCTTGAGTTCTATAACAAACCACTGCCAAAGCCAACAACAGTATCCAGTTCCACACAGCCAGCATGGAAAGATGACAGCGAAGAGTATAAACCAAAAGAATCTGCATCTGCTCAGGGAATCTGGGAGAGAGGCAATAAGATTTCTGCATCTACACAGCCAGCGTGGAAGGTGGATGAAATCGCTGCTTTGGTAACAAAGGCTCTGCAGAATAAATAATATTTACTACAGGCAAGGGGAGATGTCCTCTGAAAGATAAATAAAGCATATTTGTGACTTTAGTCGCTGTGGTTTGAATGTTCGCTTGGACGCGCGAATGTTCAAACCTTGTTCCGAGGCCACAAATATGCTTTATTTATCTTTCAGAAGACTGTCTTTGGCTGTGGCAAATTACTATTTAGAAAGGAATTATTATGCAAAGTAAAATGACACTTAAAGAATGGCTGCCACTGCTTGGTATCACAGTCTCAGCATTCATATTTAACACATCAGAGTTTATGCCGATTGGTTTGTTGACAGATATTGCCGACAGCTTTCATATTACAGAGGCACATGCGGGGGTACTGATTACAGTATATTCATGGATCGTTATGTTACTGTCTCTGCCGTTGATGCTTCTATTGAATAAGATTGATTTTAAAAGACTTTTGTTAGGAACGATTGCACTTTTTGGAATCTTCCAGATGCTGTCCGCTTTTTCTGCTTCATATGGAATGTTAATGATATCACGTATTGGCGTAGCGTGTACACATTCAGTATTCTGGTCGATCGCATCACCGGCAGCAGTCAGTGTTGTGTCAGAAAAGTTTCGTTCACTTGCACTTAGTATGGTAGTAACCGGAACCTCAATTGCGATGATTCTTGGACTTCCGCTAGGAAGAATTATCGGACTTCATATGGGCTGGAATATGGCATTTTTCTGTGTAGGAATCATTGCTTTTATCACAACCGCTTACCTGATTTTTGTATTCCCGAAAGTGCCGGGCGGAGAGTCTTTCTCCATAAAACAGATGCCGGAAATCTTTAAAAATAAAACGCTGATGGGAATTTTTCTTGTTACCTTTTTATTTGCCACATCGTATTATACGGGATATAGTTATATTGAACCATTCTTACAGAAGGTGGCTGGTCTTTCTGATAACTGGGTTACAACAACACTTACTATATTTGGTGCAGCAGGTCTTTTGGGAAGTTTTTTATTTTCCCATTATTATGACAAGAATAAATATCTTTTCGTAAAACTGGTAATGATCAGTGTGGCGGCAGCATTACTTTTATTATATCCGATATCAAAAGCACATATGGCGGTTGTTTTATTATGTGCATTCTGGGGTATGGCAGTTATGGCATTTAACGTGACATTTCAATCAGAAATTATTACTTATGCACCGGCAGCGGCTTCCTCTGTAGCAATGGCAATCTATTCCGGAATCTATAATCTTGGAATCGGAAGCGGGACATGGATTGGAGGAAGTATTTGTACCCATCTGTCCATTTCCTATATCGGAATTGCTGGTGGCATGATAGCAGTAGTGGCGGCATTGTTATGCATATTTGTTGTGATAAAGTATATGAAGGAATTTGATAGAGCAGCTTGATTTTAAAGCGGGTATTGATACTCGCTTTTTTTGCTTAAAATAGAAAAATTACGGGACGTAGAAGGATGTAATCTGAAATATGTAACAAAAATAAAAGATATACTTGCGAAAATGATGGTTTTATACGATAATAGGTACTGTTTGACCTGAAATAGAAAAATCAGGCAACATAGAGTAAAGAGAGATTGAAAATAGATAATTGGAAAATTAAATGGAGCTTCCGAGTAATTCAATTGCGGAATGCTTCAGGATAATAAAAGTTATCGTATAGGAGCATAAAAAACAAGGAGAGAAAAATGAGCAGAATAGATGAAATTAAAAAACGACGTACCTTTGCAATTATTTCGCACCCGGATGCCGGTAAGACTACATTAACAGAGAAGTTCCTTTTATATGGAGGTGCAATCAACCAGGCTGGTTCCGTTAAAGGAAAAGCAACCGCAAAACATGCGGTATCTGACTGGATGGATATTGAGAAGGAGAGAGGTATTTCCGTAACTTCTTCCGTATTACAGTTTGAGTACGGCGGGTGCTGTATCAACATTCTGGATACTCCTGGACATCAGGACTTCTCAGAGGATACTTACCGTACATTAATGGCAGCGGATTCTGCCGTTATGGTAATTGATGCATCGAAAGGTGTAGAGGCACAGACAAGAAAGCTTTTTAAAGTTTGTGCCATGCGTCATATTCCAGTATTTACATTTATCAATAAAATGGACCGTGAGGCAAGGGATATTTTTGATCTCTTAGATGAAATCGAAAAAGAACTTGGAATCCCAACTTGTCCGGTAAACTGGCCAATCGGTTCCGGTAAACAGTTTGCAGGCGTTTACGACAGAAAAAGCCAGAAAATCGATTTATTTGAAGACACAATGAAGGGTACAAAGATGGGAACGATGAAAGAAATCGCCCTCGATGACCCGGAAATCAGCAACTATGTCACAGACGAAGCAAAAGAAGTATTAGAGGAAAAAATTGAGCTTTTAGATGGGGCCAGTGCAGAATTTGATCAGGAATTAGTTGATGCCGGAGAACTCTCTCCAGTATTCTTTGGTTCTGCCCTCATGAACTTTGGCGTAGAGAATTTCTTAAATTACTTCCTGAAAATGACTTCCTCCCCACTGCCAAGAACTTCTGATCAGGGAACAATCGACCCAATTGAGGAAAAAGATTTTTCTGCATTTGTATTTAAGATTCAGGCAAATATGAACAAAGCTCACCGTGACCGAATCGCCTTTATGAGAATCTGTTCCGGCGAATTTGAGGCGGGAATGGATGCTTTCCATGTACAGGGAGACAAAAAGGTACGTCTTTCTCAGCCACAGCAGATGATGGCAAGTGAGAGAAAGATGATTGATAAAGCCTACGCCGGAGACATTATCGGAATCTTTGACCCAGGCATTTTCTCTATCGGAGATACCATTACAACTTCACCAAAGAAATTTGCTTACGAAGGAATCCCTACCTTTGCGCCAGAACATTTCGCAAGAGTGCGTCAGGTAAATACGATGAAACGTAAACAGTTCATCAAGGGAATCAACGAAATCGCACAGGAAGGTGCTATCCAGATTTTCCAGGAATTTAATACTGGAATGGAAGAAGTAATCGTAGGTGTAGTAGGAACATTGCAGTTTGATGTATTAAATTACCGCCTGCAACATGAATACAATGTAGAAATCCGCCTTGAAAAACTTCCATATGAATATATCCGCTGGATTGAAAATACAGAGATTGACCTTGAAAATCTTCGTGGAACATCGGATATGAAGAAGATTAAGGATTTGAAAGGTCGTCCATTGTTACTGTTTATCAATAGCTGGAGTGTGGGAATGACTCTGGAGAGAAATGAAGGACTTGTACTCTCGGAATTCGGAAGAGCCTAGAATTTCTGATTTATCTGGCAAAACGGACGCCCTCAGAGAATGAAATAATCTATATTTGTGACTTTAGTCGCTGCAGGTTGAATGTTCGCTTAAAGCGCTCGCATCCAACCTTTGCTCCGAGGCCACAAATATAGATTATTTCATTCTCTGAGGGCTGTTTATAGTTGCTGGAGTAAAATCAGAATTTACATAAAATCACAACCTTTCGGGGAATTTCCAAATCTTTTCAACATGAGTTCGGAAAGCGAGGGAAAGATTTGATAAAAAAATAGAGTATGTTTGAAAAAAATCAAAAATTTACTAATTTTAGTATAGTGTATGCTTGAAAAGAGATTATAATATGTTAAAATATATATTATTATTTATAAGAAAGGAGAAACTTATGAAAAACAATCATAATCTACTAATGAAAATGAAGAATCTTGAAAAATTTAGCGGGGCTATCAAAAGATGTGTAGCAATAGCAATGGCAACCATGTTATTTGCAACAACTGGATTTAGTTTGGATACACATCCGGTTAAGGCGCAAGAAGTAAGTTCGTCAGCAGATAAGATTGAAATTCCAGAAATAAGTAAGGATGCTTTTAAAAAGTACAAAAAGATTTCTGGAATTGGAGCGAATACTATTTTAGGAGCGGATTTTACTTATTATCAGCAGTGTCTGGAGTGGGGGAAATCATATAAAAATTATATGAGTCAGTCCGTAGACAATATTTTCGACTATGTAAAAAGTCAGGGTATCAATACCATATCTTTAAAAGTTGCTGTAAATCCAACAGGGGAAAATGCATATCTTTCTTTGGATAATGCAATAAAAACATTAAAAGCTGTAAAAGCATCTAAAGCAAATCTTAAGACAAATCTTGTCTTACTTTATTCAGACGAAATGACTTATGCGGGTGAGAATGGACAGAAGCTTCCGGCAGACTGGGAGAAGGCAGAGAAAGCAGAGCAATCGGTAAGTCGAGTGGAAAGTGCAAAAACATATACAAAAGAGATAATTGCAAAGTTAAAGCAGGTGAATGTCCTTCCTGATATTGTAACGATTGGTAATGAAGTGGATTGGAATTTCCTTGGAATTACTGACGGAGAAGGCTGGGAAGGCTGGAAAGCAATGGGCGATATTTCAGCATTGCTGAAAAAAGAAGGTGTAAAGAATGCTGTCAGCATAGCTGCGCCATCTGATGCCGCTTCTGTAAAATATATTGTTCAGAAATTGGGATATGCGTCCGTAGATTATGATTATATTGGAGTAAATGTTTATCCAGATAATAATACAAACAATTATATTAAAAGTTTAAAAAAAGAAGTAGAAAGTTGTGCATCGGATAAACAACTGATAGTTTCTAACGTAGAATATGAACGTGTAAATGAGGCGAATACAGCCAATGTATATACACAGGCTGACAGCATTTATAACTTGTTAGAAGCCACAATTGATGAGAAGAATGCTGGTGGTTTGATTTATAATGAAGCTGCATATGCTGGAAGCTGGAAGTCTTTCTTTGATGATGAAGGAGATGCACAGGTTTCCATGGCTATTTTTGCATATGCACAGGGTCATGAGACAGATACAAGCAGAGATCCTTATAAATACGGAGATGATACTGGTTTAAAACAGCAGAAAGTAACCATTAAAAAAGTACAGAATATGTCAGATTCTACTATTCGAGGCATAGATATTTCATCGTATACTGCCTTAAAAAAGGCTGGGGTAAAATATTATGATAATGAAGGAAAAGAAGCCTCATTACTAAAAGTTTTAAGTGATAATGGTGTAAATTACATTCGTATTCGTATATGGAATGATCCGTATAATGAAAAAGGAGAGACTTATGGTGGTGGATCCAATGATGTTAAGGCTGGGTTAGAAATAGCGAAAGAGGCAGCCAAATATAATATTAAAGTTTTATTGGGATTCCATTATTCTGATTTTTGGGCAGATCCAGCAGTACAGTTGCTTCCAAAAACATGGAAAAAAGACAGAAATAACCAGGAAAAAATGTGTTCTAATGTATATGAATTTACTAAAGAAACCTTAGAACAATTTAAAGATGCTGGTGCTGACATTGGTATGGTACAAGTTGGAAATGAGATATCTCAGGGTATGATGGGAATTATGCATAAAACCAAGGCTAATGTATGGCAGGAAGAAGAAAAATCTACAATTATTGATAGTTATTTGAGCGCAGGGGCAAGAGCAGTAAGAGAATGTACTCCAGATGCGTTGGTTGCGATACATTTAGATAACCTTAACTTAGGAATGTATAAAGATGCCATGAATGCATGGGAAAGAGATAACGTAGATTATGATGTTTTAGGAGCGTCTAGTTATGCTTTTTGGGCTGGAAAAAATATGCTTAAAAATGTTCGAAAAGCTGGAGAATATGTTGCATCAAGAGGCAAACTATTTGCAGTATTGGAAACATCATGGCTTAACTCTCAGAAAGATGCAGATGGTACTGTAAATATGGTTAATAATACTAATGGTGCAGTTTATAAAGTTGGTCCTCAGGGACAGGCAGATATGTTGTCGGATTTATATAATGCAATTTTATCAAATGATAATGGACTAGGTGCTTTTTATTGGGAAGGCGCATGGATTCCTGTAAGAGCTGGTTGGGTAAATTGGAAATATAATAAAGAAATGGCAAATGAATTCGGAACAGGATGGGCGGCAGAAAATGCAGAAGGATATTATCCAACGAGTAAGTTGTATTATAATGGAAATCCTGTTTGGGGAGGAAATTCATGGGATAATCAAACGCTTTTTGACGATAAAGGATACCCATTAGATTCTCTTCGCTTCTATAAAGATGCAGTGTCATCCAACGAAAAATATTCCAGAGTGGTTATTGCATTATGTGATAAGGAAAATAATGTACTTGAATACAGGGTAGTAAAAGTTGTTTCAGGAAAGAGTATGACTTATATATTACCGGATATTAAAGGATATACGAAAGAAAAAGATACGATTAAAATTTTAGGAACAAATGATAAGATATCTAAGGTATCTGTAGTTTATAATAAGGATATAAAAAAACAGGCAATTACTGTGAAAAAAGCATCCTATACGATTCCTTATGGAACGAAGTTTAATCTTAAGAACGAAGTAAAAGCAGTTGGAAGTTTAACATTTACTTCAAATAATACGAATGTTGTTTCTGTTGAAAAGCAGGGCAAAAAACTTGTTGTAAAGAAGCCAGGAAAAGTAACGATTAAGATAACAGCCGGTGCAACAGCAGATTATAAACAGGCAAGTAGAATAGTTACTATTTATGCAGTTCCGAAAAAGCAGACCATCAAAAAGGTTTCTACATCTAAGAGAAAAGTAAAAGTGAATATAAAGAAAGATGCCAAAGCTACAGGATATCAGATTGTTGCAGCTAAGAACTCAAAATTTAGCAAGGGCAAGAAGGTATTAACAAAGAAAGGAATAAGACAGGTAACATATACAATAACAAAATTAGATTCTAAGAAAATTTACTATGTAAAAGCACGTTCTTATAAAAAAATAGGCAATAAGAAATATTTTGGTCCATGGAGCAAAGTAAAGAAAATAAGAGTAAAGTAAATTTTAGAGATTATTTGGAGAAAGAGAATTTAATTTGAGTGGAGTTTAACTAAAGTTTATATTTAAAGACAAAATTCTCCATATTTATGATTTCAAGGATAGATTAAAGATGGATAAGTATTCAACGCAATCTATCTTCGAAGTCACAAATATGGGGGATTTTTCTTTTAGTACATTGTTTGTCGGCAAATCAAATAGCAAGAATTTTCTTAGCGTTCTTCACCCGTTCTTTTGTTGGTGGTTGAATTCCTTCTAAAGGATATTCTAATCCAAGTTCTTTCCATTTATAAATACCCATCGTATGATAAGGCAGGATTTCCACCTTTTCCACATTATCAAGAGAGTGAATGAAATCAGCTAATCTAGTCAGATATTCATCTTTATCGCTTCGTTCCGGTACAAGAACATGGCGAATCCAAATCGGTTTTTTGATATCGGAAAGATAGCGAATCATATCAAGAATATTTTCGTTACTGTGGCCAGTTAAAACTTTGTGGCATTCAGTATCGATGTGTTTGATATCTACTAATAACAAGTCAGTGTATTTCATCAATTCCTGAAATTTAGAAAAGAAAGGTTCTTTTCTTGTAAAAGGTCCACCAGCTGTATCAATAACGGTGTGGATTCCTTTTTCTTTTGCCTTTTTAAAGAACTCAAGCATAAAATCAATCTGTAAAAGAGGCTCTCCACCACTGACAGTAATACCTCCGCCATTTTTCCAGTAAGGACGATAGCGGAGTGCCTGATTTAACAGCTCCTCTGCGTTTTTCCATATCGCACCATTTTCCTCTGTCATCTTCCATGTATCTGGATTGTGACAGAACTGACACCGCAAAGGGCAGCCCTGCAAAAAAACAATAAAACGAACCCCCGGCCCATCCACCGAACCAAAACTCTCCGTAGAATGAACAAGAGCCATCGAATTTTTATTACATTCTGTCATGGCATGTTCTGGCAATTACATCTAACTGCTGTTCTTTTGTCAGAGAGATGAATTTAACTGCATAACCTGAAACACGGATCGTAAAGTTTGCGTATTCTTCTTTTTCCGGATGTTCCATCGCATCAATCAGTTTCTCAACACCAAATACATTTACGTTTAAGTGGTGAGCACCCTGTGCGAAGTAGCCGTCCATAACATTTACTAAGTTACCAATACGTTCTTCTTCGGAATGACCGAGTGCATCAGGGTTGATTGTCTGCGTATTGGAAATACCATCTAATGCCCATTCATAAGGAAGTTTAGCTACAGAGTTTAAGGAAGCTAAGAGACCGTTCTGCTCTGCGCCATAACTTGGGTTTGCTCCTGGGGAAAGTGGTTCACCGGCTTTTCTTCCATCTGGAAGGGAACCTGTTGCCTTACCATATACTACGTTAGATGTGATAGTAAGGATAGAAGTTGTAGGTTCAGAATCACGATAAGTATGGAACTTCTCCAGTTTCTTCATGAATGTCTGAAGTAACCATACAGCGATATCATCGGCGCGGTCATCATCATTTCCATATTTAGGGAAGTCACCAGTTGTCTCATAATCTACAACGAGTCCTTCTTCGTTACGAACTGTCTTAACCTTTGCATATTTGATAGCACTTAAGGAGTCTACTACGTGTGAGAATCCTGCGATACCTGTAGCGAATGTACGACGTACATTTGTATCGATTAAGGCCATCAAAGCGTATTCATAGTAATACTTGTCATGCATGTACTGGATGAGATTTAATGTATTTACATATAAACCTGCTAACCAGTCCATCATGATATCATATTTGTGCATTACTTCATCATAGTCAAGATATTCGGAAGTAATCGGTTTATATTCCGGTCCAACCTGCTGTCCGGTCTTTTCATCCACACCACCATTGATAGCGTAAAGGAGACATTTTGCAAGGTTAGCGCGAGCGCCGAAGAACTGCATTTCCTTACCAGTCTGTGTAGCAGAAACACAGCAGCAGATGGAGTAATCATCGCCCCATACTGGACGCATTACATCATCATTTTCATACTGGATTGAACTTGTTGTAATAGAAATATGAGCTGCGTAATCTCTAAATGCTTTTGGAAGACGCTCAGAGTAAAGTACTGTGAGGTTTGGCTCTGGGGATGGTCCCATATTTTCTAATGTGTGGAGGAAACGGTAGTCAGTTTTTGTAACCATGGAACGGCCGTCCTGTCCAAGTCCGCCAACTTCAAGTGTTGCCCATACAGGGTCACCGGAGAAGAGCTGGTTGTAAGCTGGGATACGTCCGAACTTAACCATACGGAACTTCATAGTCATATGGTCGATTAATTCCTGCGCTTCTTTCTCTGTAAGGATTCCCTTATCCATATCACGTTTGATATAAATGTCAAGGAAAGTAGCGATACGTCCGATACTCATAGCAGCACCGTTCTGTGTCTTGATTGCTGCAAGGTATCCGAAATACGTCCACTGAACAGCTTCCTTTGCGTTAGAAGCAGGTTCGGAAATATCATAGCCATAGCTTTCAGCCATAACTTTCATATCTTTTAATGCTTTAATCTGCATGGAGATTTCTTCTCTTAAACGGATAACGTCATCTGTCATTGTTCCGTCACCGCAGTTTGCGAAATCTTTTTGCTTGTCAGCAACTAACAGGTCAATACCGTAAAGAGCTACACGACGGTAGTCACCAACGATACGTCCACGTCCGTAAGTATCTGGAAGACCAGTAATGATCTTGTTGTGACGAGCTTTCTTCATTTCAGGAGTATAAGAATCAAATACTGCCTGATTATGCGTCTTATGATAATCTGTAAAAATCTTGTGGAATTCTGGATTTGGTGTATAACCATAAGTTGTACAAGCTTCCTCAGCAGTACGGATACCACCAAATGGCATAAATGCACGTTTTAAAGGTTTATCTGTCTGAAGACCTACGATTTGTTCTTTCTCTTTTAAAGACTCAGAAATGTAACCCGGTTTATGGGAAGTAAGGCTTGATACGATATCAGTATCCATATCAAGAACACCACCCTTTTCACGCTCTGCTTTCTGCAGCTTCTGCAGTTCGCCCCACAGTGTGTCAGTAGCTTCGGTAGGACCTTCGAGGAAAGAAGCATCTCCATCATATGGAGTGTAGTTATCCTGGATGAACTCTCTTAAATTAATTTCTTCTCTCCAGATTCGTCCATTAAATCCCTGCCATTGTTCTTTTTGTAACATCTTAATTGACCTCCCTGTTTGTTAAAAAAATCCTTAAGTCAAGGTTTTGAAATATGTTTGCTAAAAAATCAACAAAATTGTTCAGATGATTTACTATGATTAGTTTTAACTTATTTAAGTTTTAATCATCTAACAACATTATTAACATGATTTTTGGCAATCGTCAAACAATTTTTTGATATTATGTGTTCTTTTTTTTGAACATATACACAAAAATGCTTGTAGAGCCTTTAAAATAAAGGGTTTTAGAGCGTTGATAAAATATTATCAAATCGTACAAATGTACTGATATAAGTACAATAATGACAAGCATACAACTATAATTTTATTTTTCGCTCTTTAGAGTATGTTTGGAAAAACATCTTCTTTAGCACATGACTTAATAACGATTTAAAGTTACTTCTTATCAGGGATATTGGATAGAATATTATCTTATCAGAAATAAAAAAGCCAGCATCCAGACAAGAATTGCCCAGACGGTCGGCTATAAGAGTCTTATACTTCATGTGGTTCATTCCACTTACTTCCGTCAGTCGTATAAGTATCCTAACTATAAACAAAATAGAACAAAATGTCAAGGGGTTACTATTTAATTCATTAAGCGAACTACAGACGAAGCCATTGCCCCGAATAAGGCATATTTGTGATTTTAGTCGCGGCGTGTTGAATGTTCGCTCCACGCGCTCGCATCCAACACTTGCTCCGAGACCACA
>OLQR01001189.1_pt1 | contig 16324 bp, 15 predicted proteins | sample 1671881 | NCBI WGS metagenome assembly OLQR01 (sample SAMEA3136623, study PRJEB25190) | human gut metagenome | biome: human gut; feature: human-associated habitat; material: faeces | place: Austria | collected 2013 | reverse complement strand
GAAAAAAATATTCTTTGTTTCAATCACTTTCTTAATAACACTATGTTTACTTTTTTATTTTATATTTTCTTATTATTCTACTCTTATCCAACCTAGAACAATACATAAAAAAAATAAAATAAACACATCCTACCCTACTGTTTCCTTTGTTGCAGTAGGAGACAATATTATCCATGAAAATGTTTATCAATATGCCTTAAAACAGGGAAATGATACAACTTATAATTTTAAACCTTGTTATCAAAATATAAAAAAATATATTTCTGATCATGATTTAGCTTATATTAATCAAGAAACTTTGATTGCTGGTGATTCTTATGGAATTAAAGGTTATCCTAATTTTAATTCTCCTGAATCTTTAATTAATGATCTACAAGATACAGGATTTAATATGGTTTCTAGTGCTACAAATCATTCTATGGATCTAGGAAAAAATGCTTTGATATCATCTGCACATATTTGGAAACAACATTCCGATATTCTCTTTTCTGGGCTATATGAAAATCAAGAAGACCGACAAACAATAAGAGTCATTGAAAAAAACGGAATTCGTTTTAGTTTTTTAGCTTATACTTTTGGTGTTAATGAAACAACCAACTATAAATCTATTCAAAAACAATTAAAAACGTATCCTTATATATTAGGACAATTAAATAAGGAACAAATTAAAGAAGATGTAAACAACGCTAAAGCTCAAAGTGATGTAGTTATTGTAGCTGTTCATTGGGGTAAAGAAGGACATAGTGAATTATCTGATTTACAACAAGAATATGCTCATTATTTTGCTGATTTAGGTGTTGATGTTGTAATTGGAAATCATCCTCATTTAATTCAACCTATTGAAAAAATCAATCATACACTTGTTATTTATTCTTTAGGTAATTTTTTAAGTACGATGAAAGATGTTTATAATCAGTTAGAAGGAATGGTATGTTTTGATTTTGTTAAAAAAGAAAATGAAATCAGTATTGAAAATATTCAATATGTTCCTCTTGTCAATCATTATAATGATAATGTTGTAACTATTTATTCACTTAAAGAATATACTTCTACTCTTGCTAGTCAACATAGTATTTTAAAAGATCAAGCTGATATCATTAAAGAATTCAAAAATTATGTTAAACAAATGATTAGTAATGATGATATTGATATAGAAATGTGAGGTTTATATGAAGAAAAGAATAAGTCTATTAATATTAATAATCTGTATGGTTGGTGGTATTGGTTTTTTCTTTCCTAAAAAGAATACTCAGGAAGTAAAAATGGTAAAAAAGAAACAAACACCTGAAATAAGTTTTTATCATCAAGAATATAAAGAAAGATATGATACCTACCAAAAAGCACACCAAGCTCTAAGTAAAAAAGAAGTTATTACACTTGTAAATATGAATCGTGATTTTGATTTTTATGGAAAAATCATCAAACAAGAACATCCTAATGATTTAAATACAATTGTTAATAAATATTATCAATTAGATGAAAACTATGAACCAAATGATTTAGTAGATATTAATACAAACGCTGGAACTTATGGCAAACCTTATAGTAAGCATACCGCAAGAAAAGTTGTTTATGATGATTTTCAAGCTTTAAAACAAGCTTGTTTAAACAAAGGATTTGAATTATATGTAAGTTCTGGATATCGTTCAACAACTTGGCAAAAAGAAATCTATAATCATATGGTAGAAACTTATAGTGTAGAAAGAGCTGATGAAACTTGTTCACGTCCTGGTCATAGTGAACATACAACAGGTCTAGGATTAGATATTGCTTTAGATCAATATAAATACGAAGAAGTTGAAAATCATCCTCAATACCAATGGTTTTTAAGTCAGTTAAGCAACTATGGTTTTATTTTACGTTATCCTAAAGAAAAAGAAAATTTAACAGGATACAGTTATGAAGCTTGGCACATCCGTTACGTTGGTAAAGAACTTGCTCAAAAGATTGAAAAAAGCGGATTAACCTTTGATGAATATTATGCAAGACATTTTTAAAAGAAGATAGCTTTCAAGCTATCTTCTATGTTTCCAATATTCAAAAACAGGTATTTCTGGATGTTCATCGTCCCAAGGCATTTCATGTCTTTCAAAATAACCAATGACGTGTTTATTAGAATCTCTAACAGGTACAAAGAATTCTCTTTCACCTGTTTTCATATTATACGTTTCAAACATTTCATCTTCACCATTATCTGCTCTTTTTAAAAATTCTTCGATTTTCTTTTTAGAATTTTCATTATGACAATTAAATAAGCTTTGGTTAATTTGTACACGATCACCATAGCGTTTCTTTGCAGTTTTATTCATATAACGTACAATATGTTGACGATCAACAAAAATAATTTCATAACTATAAGCATCTAAAATGCTTTCTAATATTTCTTTTGTTATTTCCATGGTATTTCCTCTTTCTTAATTTACCCACATTATAACATAAAGTCTGATTGTCTTTATTTTTTAACTATACTATTTTTGTTTTTTCTTGTATAATAATAAGGTAATTATTTAAAGGAGCGTCTTTTATGGGAGATTTAAAATATTTATTACCTATTTTAGTAGCTGTTATTTTAGTGTGGATTACTTATCTTGTCATTAATTTCGTAGCTACAATTATTAAAACAAAGAAGAAAGATGATACCATGGTTTGTGGTTTAAACATGCAAGGAAAAATATTCTATGCAATCATTATTGTTATTTATTTAGTAATGCTTGTTTATTGTATTTATTACATGATTACGCATTTATTAAGTGGAGATGTTGACAGTGTTTATTTACCATTAAATGCTTTAACAATTTATTCTTTTGTTTTCTATTTAATGATTCAATGGATTATTTTCTTTGGACAAAAACAAGTTTTAATTGGTCGTGTTTTATTTGATTATAGAAAAATTAAAAGAGTGACTTATCCAAAGAAAACAAAATTACGTTTTACTTATGGACAAAAGACATTAGAAACATATATTCGCTTCATCGATGATTCTATTCTTAAAAAATCATTACAAAGATCAAGATAAAAAGCAATTTCGGTTGAAATTGCTTTTTTATTGGACTGGAATCCAAATTGTATGATAATTAAAATATTCGTCTTCTGGTTTCCACATTGAAACCACTTGAGAAATCACATCTCCTGCGAGTTGGAGATTATTTTTTTCCATATAATCAAAGGCGGGCTGTAAAACCTCATATGTCAGTATTTGACTCGAACGAGAAGGAACGCACATATAAAGACATAACTGTTCATGATAGTAATGAACATATTCACTTTCCTTAATATCAAGTACTCCCGCAAATTCTTCCTCTACCCCTATTCCACAGTAGAATTCCTTATTTTCATTTTCAATATGTTCTTTAGGAAAAAGTGCCGTAGAAAAAACAAATGGTATTTTTTGACAAAATTCTTTAAGTTCTTCACGTTCTTCTTTCTTTAAATCTATCGTATAACATTTTTGTGTATCAATACGATAGATTCCTGGTCTTTTTTGTAAAGTAAAGTTTAAGTTTTCACTTCGACTAATCAACTTTCTATTCGTACGCAATCTTTTCAATAAATTCATTTGATAAATAATATTCTTTTGAATGATTTGTTCTTGTTCTTCTAATAAATCATCAATTTCTTCTAAAGACTTACTTTGGAGTATTCCCGCTGTTTCTTCAATAGATAAACCAAAGCCAAGATAACAACGTGCACGAATCAGCATATGAAGATCCCAAGTTGTATAATAGCGATATCCTGTTTCTTGATCATGGATGGGCGCAATGATTCCTTTTCTTTCATAATAACGAATTGTTTCAGCTGTAATTCCTAGTATTTTAGCAAGTTCTCCTATTGTATAAGTATTGTACATAATCCCCCAACCTTCAAATTGTTTTAAAGTTTTCACCAAATTATAACATATTTTCCTCTTTTTTGACCTTATTTGACACTTTTTTACCCCCTTGACTCTCAAATCGTTTGAGAGTTTAAAATGACTTTGTTAAAAAAATAACATGTGATGTTAAATAAATAACAAAGGGAGAGAAAAAATTATGGAAGAAAAAAAAGTTGTTCTTATTACAGGTGGAGCAATGGGACAAGGTCGTGCTCATGCCTACAAATATGCTGAAAACGGATTTAATGTTGTTTTGGCTGATATGTTAAATCCATCTCATGAAGCATTTAAAGAAACAATTGCAAATTGTGAAGCAAAAGGAGCAAAAGTTTTAGCTAAAAAAGCAAACATTACTTCTACTGAAGATATGGAAGCATTATTTGCTTCAGCATGGGAAACATTTGGTCGTTTAGATGTTGTGATTGCTAATGCTGGTGTTATTAACTTCGGTTATACTTGGGAATTAACTGATGAACAAGTTGAAAAAGTAATGGATATTAACTTAATTGGTACTTGGCGTACTGATAAATATGCTGCTCAATATATGTTAAAACAAGGATTTGGTCGTATTATTAATATTTCATCAACTTCTGGTTTATATGGTACTCCTCAATTAGCTACTTATTGTATGAGTAAATGGGGTATTTTAGGATTAACTAAAACTCTTGCTAAAGAAGTGGGATCTAAAGGAATAATCGTTAATGCTTTATGTCCTACTAAAGTTAAAACTCCAATGTGTGAAACAATGGATTATGTTAAATTCATTAATGATTTAACTGGTAAAGATTTCAAATCTGTTGAAGAAATGTATGCAGGAGTTCCATTCCTTGAAGTAGAAGATATCGCTAGTATGGTTTACTGGTTAGGAACTAGTAGAGAAGCTGGTAAATTTAATGGACAAGGTGTACCACTTGATTTAGGTACTTTACAATAATAAAGGGAGAAAAGAGAATATGAAAATTACAAAAGCAACACGTTGGCGTGTTTTTGCAGGAGTTTGGATTCAAAGTTTATTCACTTCTGCCACTGCCTTCTTTAGTTTATTCTGTTTGCCATTTTGTAATCAATTTGGATGGAGTAATTCAGATTTTTCAATGGCATACACAATTTATATGTTTATCTACTGTGCAGTAGGTTTCCTTGGTGGTATTTTAGCTGAAAAATTACAACCAAGAGTCGCAATTTATATTGGTTTAGTTTTATTTGCTGGAGGATGGATCTTAACTGGTTTTGCTTCATCTATTCCATTCTTATATATTGCTTATGGTGTCATTGCTGGTGCTGGAACAATTTATCCTGCATGTTTACCAACAGCATTAAAATGGTTCCCTGATAAAAGTGGTTCTATCTCTGGTTTAGTTCAAGCTGGAGCTGCTTGTGGACCTTTCATTATGTCACCTATCGCTCAAATGTTAATTGATAACTTTGGAGCACCAATGGCTTGTAAAATTTTAGGTGTTGTATTCTTAATCGGTGTTGGAGCTGTTGCTTGGATGATCGTTCCTTGTCCTGATGGATGGACTCCTGAAGGTTGGGTACCAAGTGCACAACAAAGCAAAGAATTACATACAAAAGATTATAATATTCCTCAAATGGTTAAAACTCCAATCTTCTGGGTATTATTAGTAATGTTTATTTTCGCTAATGCTGCTGGAACAATGATGGTTTCTGCAACATCACCAATTGCTCAAACTCAAATTGGTTTATCAGCGATGGATGCAGCTTTATGTGTAAGTTTAATGACTTTATTTAATATGTTTGGTCGTTTATCATTTGGTGTTATTTATGATAAGTTAAAAGGATGGAATTCTTTAATTCTTGTCTTGATTTTAAATGGTATTTCAATGCTTATGTTAACAGTAGCTCATTCATTTGCATACTTTGTCGCATGTATTGCTTTAGTTGGTTTCTCATTTGGTGGATTACTTGTTGTTTTCGCACCAATGGTTAAAACAATCTTTGGTTCTAAATATTATAATAGAAACTATGGTTTGATCTTTATTGGTTATGGTATTGGGGCTTTCGTTGGTCCTAAGATTTCCGCAAGTTTCTTTGATGCTACAGGATCTTATGTGATGGGATTCATTGGTTCAGCTATTCTTGCTGCAGTTGCTGTTTTATTAGTTGTTGTGGCTAAAAAACTTGCTAACAAAATGTTAAATGCTTAATTTTAAGGGGTGAAAAATTTCACCCCTTTATTTTATACTTTCCTTTACCTTCTTTAATCATTTTTCCTTCATCACAAAGCTTCTTTAAGATTCTTTGTAATTGTCTTCGACTACAATGAAGATAATTTGTGGCTTCTTCAATGCTTTTTAATGAACCATAACAATAATATTTCAAATAATATAAAAAACGTTCTTCAACACTTTGATAAACAAATTGATTGGTTGATGATTGTTTTAATTTAGAAGCGATTGAATTTAAAAGTGTATGTAGAAATTTTATATCTTGATTAAGCTTTTCTTTGTTATCTTTTAAAGATAGCGCCAACGTTTTGATCTTTGTTTTTGCTTCCGCAAAAAACATCGGATTTAAATCATCAACAAATTCCATATCACCTATAATACATAATTCTTCACTTTGAGAAACTACAGTTTGTCTTCCCTCTTGATCAATAAAAGAAATCAATAACGTTCCTTCTAATACAAATTGAATATATTGTGTTTTTTCTAAAGGATTGATTATTGTTTCATCTTCTTCATATTCAATCACTATAAACTCATATTCCTTAGAAAAATAATTGTCTATTTTATATTCTTCTTTTACTTTATTTATTAAATTTTTATCATAGATCTTTTTCATGCCTCTATTGTGACACATGTCACAATAATTGACAAATCATTTTGTTATACTTTCCTAGAAAGAGAGATATTTATATGAATAATAATGATTTATTTGAAAAAGCGCCTATATCTAAAGCATACTTTAAACTTGCTTTACCCGTTGTATTAAGCATGGTTATTTCTTTAGTCTATAATATGGTTGATACATTTTTTGTTGCACAGACACAAAATACAAATCTTGTTGCTGGTGTTTCTTTATGTGCGCCTATTTTTACTTTAATGATAGCTTTAGGAGACATCTTTGGTATTGGAGGTAGCTCTGTTATTTCTCGTTTATTTGGACAAAAACAAGATGAAGAAGGAAAGAACGTCAGTGGTTTTTGTTTCTATGGAGCTATTGTTTGTGGTATCTTAGTTTCTCTTATTATGATGATTGCTAGAAAACCAATTTTAACAATCCTTGGAACAAATCAAGCAACACTTCCTTATGCCAGCCAATATTATACTTATATGGCTTTAGGAGCAACTTTAATTATCGTTTCCTTGACTCCTAGTAATCTCATGAGAACAGAAGGATTAGCTACAGAATCCATGATTGGAACAATTACTGGTTCAATTATCAATATGATTTTAGATCCTATTTTTATTCTCTATTTAAACATGGAAGCTGGTGGTGCAGCTATCGCAACCATTATTGGTTATTTTGCATCTGACCTTGTTTTTATTTATCTTACTTTAAAGAAAAGTAAGAAATTATCAATTTCTTTAAAACATACACATATTACTAAAAATAAAGTCATTTCTATTTTTACAATTGGTATTCCCGCCTCTATTACAAATTTAATGTCTAGCTTTGCGATGGCGATGACAAACAATTATTTAGTTGCTTATGGAAATGACAAAGTAGCAGCTATAGGAATTGTTTTAAAAATCAATATGATTGTTTTACTTGTCATGATTGGTTTTGCTTTTGGTGCACAACCTTTACTTGGATATAATTATGGTGCACATAATACTAAACGTTTAAAAGAAATTATTAAGTTTGATTTATTTGTAGAAATTACTTTTGCAGTTATTACATCTATTATCTTAGCTTTATTTACACCATCATTTATTAAAATATTTATGAATGATCCTTCTATTATTCAAGCTGGAACATTGATGTTAAGATTTTTGCTTTTATCTTCTCCTTGTGTAGGAATTATTCTTGTCTTTACAACTTTATTTCAATCAGAAGGAAAAGCACTTCCTGCATTATTACTTTCAATAGGTAGACAAGGTATTGTTTTTGCAATTTGTCTTCTCCTTTTATCAAATATTTTTGGATATTATGGTATTATTAGTAGTCAAATGATTGCGGATATTATCACTGCAATCATTGCACTTATTTTATATAAAATATATAAATAACAAAAAGATGTCTTGTACTATATAAGACATCCCTTTATTTTAAAATACTTATAATCTTTTCAATTTGATTTTTTGTAAGTACTTGATTTCTTCTTAAATGTAAAATATCATCTATTTCACTTTTATCATTAACAGTATATTCGCTTTCTACTGGACTATTCATATTTACAAATAAAACATAACCTTCTATCCATAAATCAACACCATAATACTTCAAATATTCCTTTAACAAATATATTTCTCTTTTTAGTTGCTTAATAGGATTTCTTATTTCTTTTATATATTCTTTGTTTCCTCTACTTATTTTATACTTATTCCAATATTGATCATCTTCATTTCCCACAAGTTTGCCACTAAAATTCTTTACGTGAACTACCCCGACTTACACTTCGTTTAGAAGTCGGAGCTTCTTGCTTCAACCACGACAGCCTCTAATGACAATACATTATAGGTCTTACACAGTGTCCACAAGCGTATAAGTTTGGCTCGTCCCAAGCCTACTTTTATAATTTATCTATAAGGACTGAAGAATCCTCAATCCTTCTGTAAGTATATTGATTGCTGCATTATGGTCTCTGTCTCCAGTATAGCCACAATCACATGTATAAACTCGGTCTTTTAGGTCGAATTTTTTTACACTTCCACAACAATGACAGATTTGGCTAGAAGGGTACCACTTGTCAACTTTTACAAAATATTTACCTCTTTCTTTAAGCTTGTACTCAAGCATATTAAGAAACATTCCATAGCCATTATCGAATGTCGCTTTTCCATTGCCAAAACCTTTATTTCCAATAGCTTTCATATCTAAGTCTTCGACACATACGATATCATACTGATTGGCTATCTCAGTAGATTTCTTATGAAGACTATCGAGACGTTGATTCGCTATTTTTCTATAGATTCTGTTTACTTTTCTCATTTGTTTAAAATAGTTGCTTGATTTTGTTTCATTCTTTTTAGAACCTGCTTTTCGTGAAAGTCTTCTTTGCTCTTTAGCAAGCTTCTTATGACTTTCTCGATAGTATTTATGAACTCCCGCTTTATTCCCATTACTGTCCATATAAAGTCCATCAGATTTATAGTCAAGTCCAATAGCATTTGTACTTGATTTGGAAACAGATGGAATGTCTTCCTGTTCATATTCGAAAAGAACGGAAGCAAAATAGTTACCGACACCATCTTGAGAGACAGTAACAGATTTAAGCTTCCAATCATCTTTAGGCAGCTTATGAATAACAGCTTTGACCATTCCAACTTTAGGAAGCTTTATGACATTTTTACCAATAAGAATATTGTTGTTGGTAAAATTCGTTGTATACGACTTTTTAGATTTTCTTTTGCTTTTGAATTTAGGGAAATGATTTTGTTTTTTAAAAAATCTGTCATAGGCGTCTGCTAAATGAAAAACGGCATTTGAAACAGCAAATTTATCTATTTCTTTGAGAAAATCATAATCTTTTTTTAATGTACGAGTAGCGAACTCATTTGATTTAAGCTTAGAAAGATGGGATTCTCCATCTTTGTATCTTTGTTTTTGCAGGGCAAGTAATTGGTTATAGACAAAACGACAGCAACCAAAAGTTTTTGCAAACATGACTTTTTGTTCATCATTTGGATAGAGTCTATATTTAATTGCCTTGTTACTTTTGTTTGCTTTTGACATATATTTTACCTTTCTTGCGTTTGAATATATTCCTTAATAATATCTACGGTCACCCCGCCTGTAGATATCAAACAATAGCTTTGTGACCAGAACATATCCTTTCATAAATGTTTCTTGATTTCTGGATATTCTTTTTTTATAAGTCTACTGCTTGCTGATTTATAAGCATTGATAAATTTAGAAATCTCACTATTAGGCTGTCCTCTGAACAGTACATGAACATGGTCTTTATCATGATTCCATTCTTCCAACGAAATATTATAATTAAGGCATATGTTTTTAAATATCTCTTTAAGCCGTAATGAGATAGCATCATTAATAACATTATTCCTGTATTTGACACACATAATTAAATGATAATTAAGCATGAATACTGAATGATTATTAGTATCAAGTTCCATAGCAATATCCTTTCTAAAATTAAATACGACTGAACGTCTTTTATACTTATAATATATCACAGTTACACGTCTAAAACAAAATCTCTTATAAAAACTATAAAAGGAGCTAGACCCCGCCCTACGCTTCTCTTAGAGGAAGGGGATTGCGCTCCTATTTTTGTTCAATTAATTAAAAAACCTTGAGGATTTCTTGAGCTACAAATAACTCAGGAAATCAACTTTTGGCTTTTTCTGTTGGTTATCAACTTTTTTAACTATTCTATTATTTTCACAAATGTTATATCATCTTCTTAAAATCAAATATATTTTCCAAATTCAATACGATAAAATCATTAATAACGCTTAGTTCTTTTCTACTTGTTTTTTTAATAAATCCATTAATCTTTTTTGTTTAGCGTAGAGTTTAATTATATTATAAACGCGTCGATAAACAATTCGATAATCAAAAGGTCTTTTAATGTAATCAGATGCTCCCATCGCAAAACCTTTATTAATGATATTTGCTGAATCTTCACTTGAAATTAAAATAACAGGTATATCATCTAACCATTTTTCTTGTTCCATCCATTGTAAAACATCAAAGCCATCAATTTCAGGCATAATAATATCTAATAAAATCAAAGAAATTCCCGAACCATATTGCTTAATATAGTCAATACATTCTTGCCCATTTGTAGCTTCCAATAAATAAAAATCATCTTTTAATATTTCATAAAGAATTGCACGATTTAACTCAGAATCATCAACAATAAGAATTGTTTGTTTAGTATCATTTCTATCAGAATAATACTGATGATCTAATTCTGTAAATATGCAATTCTTTTTTCTTTTAGCATGGTATAATAAATGATCTGCCAAAGAAACTGCTTCTTCAATTGTCCCTGTTTGATACATTGTAATCCCTGCACTCAAAGAAAATTGAACACTTTCATACCTTCTGATTGTTGCATGATGAATATTTTCTAAAATATTTTGCATAATTAAATAAAGATCTTCTATTTCAATATTTGGCAAATAAATAATGAATTCATCTCCACCATAGCGAATAAGTTTATCTTGATTTCTAAATGAATTCTTAATATGTTCAACAATCATTTTAAGAACCCTATCTCCGAAATCATGACCAAATGTATCATTATAAATCTTAAAATCATCCACATCGAGCATAACAATTCCTGCAGGAGTTGTTTGATGTTTTATTTTTTCTTCATAAAAACGTCTATTATAAGCACCTGTTAATACATCTAAATAAAAATCATCGTGTTTACCCAAATACTTTAAAATAAGATTGCTATTTTCTTGTCGCGATAACTCTAGTTGTTCGTCTAAACAACAAATAATTTCCATTACATATTCTTTTTGATCTACAACATAGTATTTAGAAATGACATGATAAAGTTTATCTTTACAATATTCTAATTTTGTACAATCTTTTTTTAAACGAAATGCTTCTATTGTACTGCTTAAAAAATTAGAGTTCATTTGATTTAAATCTATTTTTTCAAAAAGATGTACATTTGGATATAGTTCTTGATAACAAGCCATTTTATATAAAAGTTCTTTCATTGTTATTTTACTATTTTGCATGTTTTTCTCCTCAATATGGTTTTATTTTAAAAAAAGAAGCAGAAAAATTCAATGAATATATCTAAAAAAGAGAAGAATATGTGATTTTAGATAAATAACACCCTTTTTCTTTTTATTGAAAATATTATTTTAAAACAGAAATAATAACTTCCTCAACCTTTTTTACATCAATTGGTTTAGCAATATGATCATTCATTCCTTTTGAAATTGCCATTTTTCTATCTTCTTCAAAAGCATTAGCAGTTAAAGCAACAATTGGAATATGAGCCTTTCCTTCATCAGATAATTCTCTAATTTTTTCCGTTGCTTTATAACCATCCATATGAGGCATTTGAACATCCATTAAAATCAAATCATAGCTTTTAGCAGGCATTTGTTCCATTTTAGCCACACATTGAATCCATCTTCAACACGTTCAACTATTAATCCCATATCTTCTAAAATCATTATCGCTATTTCTGCATTCAAATCATTATCTTCAGCCAATAAAACGTGTTTCCCTTGTAAAATTTGTTGTTCATCAACTAAAGACATATCTGTCTTTGTCAAAAATAAATTATTATCAGCAACCTTATGTTGTAAAACCAGGGTAAATTTCGTTCCCTTACCTAGTTCTGTTTCAACCTCAATACTTCCATTCATTACATCTACAAGCTTTTTGACAATAGACATTCCTAGTCCAGTTCCTGCAACTTTTCCTATCTAATTGATAATCAATCAAAGAATGTATTGTCATTGTAAAAGAGATAGCTGCCTGATCAATGCCTTTTACAAATATTTTTTGATGAACTTGTAATGCATAAAAAAGATTTTTTGTTGCTAAAAGCATTTTTTCTGTTTCCTCACACATAATTTGGGCAGCCATACAATTTGTAGCACGTGTTGAATAAATGATTTTATAAAATGAAAACATTTCACTTTGTGTACTCATCTTACAATAATTATGAACCGCTAATTTTAAAACTTCTTCTAGACTTTTATCTTTGACAAGTTTTCCATAATCAAGATCCGTTATTTTTAGTTTTTCTTTTGCTTGTGTTCTTAAATAATCATACATTGCCTTTACAATTTCATCCTTCGAACGGAAATGATTATACAATGATGGTTTCTTTATCCCTAATGCGTCGCTATTTGTGACATTGAAACATTGTCTATTCCATTTTTAGACGCTAACATAAATGTCGCCTGAATAATTTCTTCTTTCCTCTCCATATCCATTCACTTCCTTATGTTAGTTATATTGCTACCTATCGTTAGTTTAATCTATAAAAATTTAACAATTTCCAAGCTTTAATCATTATTTCATGACATTCTTATAAAGATTTTATTTTATTTGTTACCAAAAAAAATACATATATTCACAAAAAAGTAGAGACACTTTTTCAAAAAAACTTGATTTTTCAAGGTTTTTGAGACGTATCTCTACTTAAACATTTGTATTATTTTATTTAACGACAATGTTTACAATTTTATTTTTTACCACAATTACTTTAACGATATTTTTACCGTCAGTATGTGCTTTAACGTTTTCTTGTTGGAATGCTAATTCTTTAACAGCTTCATCATCTGCATCTTTAGCAACTTCGATTTTAGCTCTTAATTTACCATTAACTTGGATACCCATTTGTACAGTATCACTTACTAACATTTTTTCATCATAAGTAGGCCATGGTTCATAAGCAATTGAATCATCATGTCCTAATTGTTGCCACATTTCTTCACAGATATGTGGAGCAATACATGAAAGCATTTTAATAAAGTTTTCAGCATATTCTTTATATACATGGTCTGCTTTATAACATTCATTGATGAAAATCATCATTTGTGAAATAGCTGTATTGAAACCTAATTTTTCAAAATCATCTGTAACTTTTTTAACTGTTTGATGATATACACGATCAAGACTATGATCATTTTCATCAGATAATTTTCCAGTTTCAATCATTAAACGATAAACACGATCTAACCATTTACGAGAACCATCTAATCCATTTGTTGACCATGGAAGTGAAGCTTCAAGTGGTCCCATAAACATTTCATATAAACGAAGTGAATCTGCACCATGACTAGCAACGATATCATCAGGGTTAACAACGTTACCTCTTGATTTAGACATTTTTTCGTTGTTATCTCCTAAAATCATACCTTGGTGTACTAAACGTTGCCATGGTTCTTTACATTTAACAACACCACAATCATAAAGAACTTTATGCCAGAAACGAGAATATAATAAGTGTAATACCGCATGTTCTGCTCCACCTACATATAAATCAACTGGTAACCATTTATCTAATAATTTTGGATCACAAATTTGTTCACTATTATGTGGATCAATATAACGAATATAATACCAACATGACCCAGCCCATTGAGGCATTGTATTTGTTTCACGACGTCCTTTTTGTCCATCAATTTCTACTTCTAACCAATCTTCACAGTTAGCAAGCGGCGATTCACCACTATCATGAGGTTGGAAGTTTTTAGTTGCTGGTAATTCTAGTGGAAGTTCTTCTACAGGAACTGTACGCATTGTACCATCTTCCATATGAACGATAGGAATTGGTTCACCCCAATAACGTTGTCTTGAAAATAACCAATCTCTTAATTTATAAGATACTTTCTTTTGTCCACAATGATGTTCTTGTAACCAATCAACCATTTTATCAATAGCTTCTTGTTTACCAAGACCATTTAACCATTCAGAGTTAATATGAACACCATCTTCTGTATAAGCAGCTTCTTCAATATTTCCACCTTCTAATACAGGAATAATTTCAATACCGAATTTTTTAGCAAATTCATAGTCACGATCATCATGTGCTGGAACAGCCATGATAGCTCCTGTACCATAACTTGCAAGTACATAATCAGAAATCCAAATTGGGATTTTTTTACCACTTACTGGATTGATTGCATAAGCTCCAGTAAAGACACCTGTTTTATCTTTATTAAGTTCTGTTCTTTCTAAGTCAGATTTACTTGCACAGCTTTCTTTATAAGCTTCAACATCTGCTTTTTGTGCTTCGGTTGTAATTTCTTCAACATATGGATGTTCTGGTGCCATAACACAGTATGTTGCCCCAAATAATGTATCACAACGTGTTGTAAAAACTGTAAATACTTTATTTGTTCCATCAATTTTGAAATCAACATTTGCCCCAATAGATTTACCAATCCAGTTACGTTGCATTTGTTTTGTAGCTTCTGGCCAATCTAAGTCATCTAAATCAGCCAATAATCTTTCTGCATATTCAGTGATTTTTAAAACCCATTGACGCATTGGTTTACGAATAACAGGATACCCTCCACGTTCACTCTTACCATCAATTACTTCTTCATTAGCAAGAACGGCTTTTAATTCTGGACACCAGTTAACTGGAATTTCATCAATATAAGCTAATCCTTGATCATATAATTTTGTAAAGATCCATTGTGTCCATTTATAATATTCTGGATCACTTGTTGCAATTTCACGATCCCAATCATAAGAGAAACCTAATGATTTAATTTGTTTTCTAAAAACATCAATATTTTTCTTTGTAAATTCTGCAGGATGATGACCTGTTTGAATTGCAAATTGTTCAGCAGGTAATCCAAATGAATCAAATCCCATTGGATGTAATACATTATATCCTTGCATTCTTTTCATTCTTGATACGATATCTGTTGCAGTATATCCTTCAGGATGTCCTACATGTAAACCATTTCCAGATGGATATGGGAACATATCCATACAATAATATTTAGGTTTTGAATCATCATAACAATCTGTTTTAAACGTTTTGTTTTCGTCCCAATATTTTTGCCATTTTGGCTCTATTTTTGTGTGATCGAACGGCATAATTTTTCCTCCTTAAATATAAAAAAGCGTCCTTATCTAAGGACGCCAATTTTAACGCGATACCACCTTAGTTCTAGAATAAAATTCTAGCACCTCAAAACTTTAACGCAGTTCTACGATATTTTTTACTTTATTCAAAAATACATCTCCTAGGCGAGTTCACAAATACTATAATCAGTTTTCACCACCCACTGACTCTCTAAATATAGGGGATTTGCTAGTACTCCTATTCATTGATTTTGCTTTTCTATTATACCACATCACATACTTTATGCAATAAAAAACTTCCTAGCTCTTTAAAGCTTCTATAATTTCTATCTGTTTTACTTTTTTAATTGGGATCAAACAACATAATAATGTTAAAATAATTACTCCTATAAAAACACCTAAAAGCACATTATTTTGTATAACAAAAAATTCATCCATCAAATCTGAAATACTTTTTTGAATCAACTGATTAGCAAAAATAAATAACTTTTTTAAAACAATCATTGCTTCTATAAATGCTGTGCAGGAAATACCTAGACCTTGACACAAAACAAGAGTTATCATCTGCCATAATGAAGCCCCCAATGTTTGTAAAATAGCAAAATATTTTTTTCTTTTAATGACCATCAAATATAAAACAACACCTAATAAAAAGCAAGCTGTTACAACTGATAAAGAACTAAAACAATAAAGGATCCATTCAATTTGTTGAAATTTTTCATCGATGCTTGAAGATAATGAACTATTTGCAAGTTTAAATTGATATAAAGGATA
>OLQR01001171.1_pt1 | contig 16490 bp, 10 predicted proteins | sample 1671881 | NCBI WGS metagenome assembly OLQR01 (sample SAMEA3136623, study PRJEB25190) | human gut metagenome | biome: human gut; feature: human-associated habitat; material: faeces | place: Austria | collected 2013 | reverse complement strand
TTTCCACGGCCCACGCCACAGCCTTTGCGTAGTAGGCATCCGCAGGAACATCCACAAAGCTGCTCATCGCCTTCGGTTCGGGAGAACCGGCTGCACACCACAGCAGGAAGATGATCTGTGCACGGGTGCAGGGATCATCCGAGCCAAACGTGGTTTCGCTTGTGCCTGCAACGATGCCGGTTTCCACGGCCCACGCCACAGCCTTTGCGTAGTAGGCATCCGCAGGAACATCCACGAAGTTGCTCATCGCCTTCGGTTCAGGAGAACCGGCTGCACGCCACAGCAGGAAGATGATCTGTGCACGGGTGCAGGGCTGGTCAAGTGCGAAGAGATCTGCGTCCACAACGTTGGAGCCGTCCGGCTCTGCAGTCTCCGCCTCCAGCACCGTGAAGCTCGTATCTGCCGTGCCATCAATGGCTTTGATGACCAGCGTGTGAGAACCTGCCGGCAGCGTTTCCAGATACTCTGCTCGCAAAGTGATGCTTGTGCTGCCCAGTTCCGCCGAGTAGCACCCTGCGCCGATCGCAGTTCCATCCACTGTGACACCATCAAACTTTGCAACGTCAGCACTGGATCGGAACGACAGCCCGGTCAGGCTGCCCTTTCTCCATGTGCTGTTCGCGCCCTCCAGAATGAGATAGCTTACTGGAGCAGGGAACTTTTTACCGCAGTCATCGCAGACAAGATCGTGATCGCTGTCCGTATGGCTGCCATCGCCGCAGTCCTTCCAGACCGGGGTCAGCACGATGTCTCCGGTCAGAACATCGCCCGCCTTCACAGGTGCGCCCGTTTTCTGATCCGTCCAGCCATCAAAGAGGTTGCCTTCCTCCTTTGGCGGCAGCACGGGCAGTTCCGGGACCTTGTGGCTGGCTCCGACGCTCAGCATATCGCCAATATCAGTGCCTTCAAACGAGATGACAAAATGGCCCGCATGTCCGATCACAGGGATCTCTGCCTCGTCCGCATACCCGCAGGTCAGGCAGGTGCGCTGCTTCGTTCCGGGTTGTGTATAGGTTGCATCCTTTGTCACGGTCCACGCACCGAACTTGTGTGCGGCGGCCGGTTTTTCATCGGTGCAGAAGCTGCACTTCAGCCAGTGACCGCCGGCGTCCTTCTGGTACTCATAGGTATGACCCAGAGCGGGCGTTTCGTTGGCACGGTAGCTGTAGCCGCATTCGCAGGTGTAAACGGTATAGCCGCCGCTGGTGCAGGTAGCCGCAACCACGGCAGGCACACAGTGATGGGTATGGCCTTCCTCGGTGATGACGGGGATCGTTTCTGTTTTGGAGTAGCCGCAATCACAGTAGTAGGTCAAAACGCCTTCGTCCGTTTTTGTGGGCTGCGTTGTGATCTCTGCACTGCTGAACACATGGGGTTCCACATTGACTTTGGCTGTGCAGCCATCTCCGCACCAGTACCAATGCTCGTCATCATCATAGTCCTGTTCTCCCAATGTGGTGGTGCAGTGTCCGCCCACCGTGCAGTAATGCGTCTTCCACTCGTCGCTTTCCACGCAGATGCCGTGGCTGCAGCCATAGCTGCTGCTCACGTCCGCACAGCAGACCACGCACAGCTCGCAGCTGTCGCAGAACGCCTCGCACTGCTCGCAGATGCCGCAGGTCGCACAGGTCTGGGCGCAGTCCCTGCAGAGGGCAGCACAGTCCGTGCACAGCGTTGCACAGTTGCCGCAGTAATGGCAGTCGTCACACATTCCGTTGTCGTCCCTGGCACACTCCGCACAGGTCCCACAGTTGGGGCAGAAGTCCTCCACGCAGTCCTCGCACCGGGTGCAGTCCGGGCACATGACCGCGCAGTTTGCACAGTGCTCCTCGCAGTCAGGGCAAATGTCCTTGCAGTTTTCGCAGGTGCCGCAGCCCTGACAGTGCTTGCCGCAGTTCTCGCATTCCCCGCACTCGGGGCAGAGCTCGCCGCCTACGCAGTCCCGGCAGACATCGCAGTTGGGGCACATGTCTGTGCAGTCCCGGCAGATCTCTCCGCATTCCTTGCAGATCACCGTGCAGTCACTGCACGTTCCGCAGTCATGGCAGAACTGATCCACGCACTCGTCACAGCGGCCGCAGTCCGGGCAGAGATACTCCGAGCAATCCGCACAGGTCAGACACTTCGTGCAGAAGTCGATGCACTCATCGCAGATCGCCATGCACTCGGTGCAAAGGGTGACGCAGTACTTGCACGTGCCGCACGATTCGCAGTGAGTGCCATCGCCGCTGAGGCAGTTGGAGCAGTGGTCGATGTTGGGGCAGATCCAATCCACGCAGTCGCCGCACAGCTCACAGTTGCCGCACCATTCGCTTGCACAGTCCAGACACGCATTGCCGCACTCCTTGCAGATCAGGGTGCACTCGGAGCACATGCCGCAGCTGGTACAGTATCCGTCGGCGCAGTCGGAGCAGATCCCACAGTTCGGGCAGATATCATCCCAGCATTTTCCGCAATGTTCACCGCATTCCGGGCAGACCTTCGTACAATCCGAGCAGCCTTCGTCGCAGATGCAGACGGTCACGCAGTCGCCGCAGTTGTTGCAGTCGCTGCACCAGCCATAGCCTCCCGCGCAGTTCTTGCAGCGGTCACAATAACCGCACATTTCCTCGCTGCATTTCTCACACTGCTCGCCGCAGGCCAGACAGACATCGCCGCAGCTGGTGCAGGTCTGTCCGCAGTAGCAGATGAGCTCCGCGCAGTGTTCGCACATGCCGCAGCTCTGACAGGCCGAGCCTGTGCAGGCGGAGCACACACCGCACTCCGGGCAGAACTCGTCCCAGCAGTTGCCGCAGTGCTCGGTGCAGTCCGGACAGACATTCGTGCACTCGGTGCAGCCATCGCCTTCGAAGCAGGTGACCTTACAGTCACCGCAGATGTTGCAGTTGCTGCACCAGCCGTTGCCGTCCGCGCAGTGCTTGCAGCGTCCGCATTCTTCGCAGAACGCATCCCCGCAGATGCCACAGCTCTCGGCACATGAGGGGCAGACATTGGTACACTCTGCACAGCCTCCCTCGCAGAAACAGACGGTCGTACAGTTTCCGCAGACATCGCAGTTGTAGCACCAGCCGTAATCTTCCACGCAGGGGAAGCACAAGCCGCAGAGTTGGCAAAAACGTTCGCAGCAGTTCTCACAGCTTATCCCGCAGCCCTCGCAGATCTCGGCGCAGTTTTTGCAGCCTGCCCCGCAGTTTCCGCAGATGTTAGCCGCGCCAACACCGCTCAAGCAGTTACTGCAGTGGTTCTCTTCGTAGCAGTCGCGTCCGCTTTCTGCCGAGCAGTGGTCGCCGCCTTCTCCGCAGTCGCAGATGTAATCGTCCGCGATGAAGCTGCCGCAGAACTCGCAGGTGCTCTCCACATCCCATGCATGCGCCGTGAGCATCAAGCCCTCGTGGTCGTGATCGAATCCGATCGGGATCAGAACGTAGCCAGCGTCAAAAGGGCACTGACAAGGCGTGTTCGTTTTGAGAATCGTTATTTCATGGGGTGCTCCTTTCTGTTTGCAAAGTGTTCCCCGCAGATTTTGCGGGGCGAAACCATGTTTTTGACCTTGCGGGGTCAGTCGGCCTGCACAGTAGAGGGCAGAATGGTCATTCTGCCGTCCACGGCGGCGTCCACCACCTCGTGCTCCCGGAAATACTCCATCAGGATATCCTGACAGGAGGTTGCCACGCTGCGGGGCTTCTGGAGCTTGCAGATGGTATCGTAGGAGATGTTGAAAAAACTCTCGATGTTTTTGAAGTGGTAGTTCTGCAGCCCCACGGTGAACAGGGCATCGTCGCCGATCTCCTTGCCCACCTCCTTGCCGCAGTAGGTAAAGTAGTCAAAGTCGCCCTTGGTGCGGTCGTAGCGCAGCCGCAGGGTGGAGGGCAGCTGGTAGAACTCGGTGTGGCCGGTGTAGGCCTCCTCCCGCAGCATGTAGTGGAGCATCTGGCGCAGCTGCTGGCCTGTCACCTTGAACATGAACACGCCGTCATCGTAGGGGAAGCCCTCGATGAGGTCGCCGTAGGTGACAATGGGGCCCAGCTTTTCGGCCCGGATGCTGCCGGAGCCGATGAGCATAATATCAATGCCAAGGCTGCGGGTGAAGATGTCCGCAAACAGGTTGCCCAGCTCGGTCTCCCGGGTGCGCTCCGGGTGGGTCAGCTCCCGGCGGAAGTGCGCCACGATGTGGCTGTACTTTTCGTCCACCTGACTGGTGAAGCGGTGCAGCACCTGCTCCATGGCGGGGTTGCGGGGGCAGGTCTCGGCGCAGATGGGCACCGTGTGCCATGTGTAGGAATCGATGCAGTTGTTGTCCGTGTCCACAATGATGTCAAAGCGCCCGATCTGGTCGGTGCCGGTGCCCGCCTGCGCAATGACTACGCCGTTTTCCTCCACTGCGTGCTCTGGCAGGGTGTGGCTGTGCCCGCCGATGATCAGGTCCACCCCCCAGGCCGGGTCCAGCTGGCGGGCCAGGTGCTTGTCCTCCTCAAAGCCGATGTGGGTCAGCAGCACGGTAAAATCAATGTCGATGCTGTTGTGGGCGTTGCAGATCTTGCCCACCTCGGCGGCAGCTGCGGCGGTGTCCACAAAGGACCCCACCAGAGATTCGGACTTGGTCTGATTGATGACGTCCTGGGTGATGATGCCGATGAACAGGATGTTCATCCCGTCCATCCGCAGGATCTTGTAGGGGGTGAACAGCCGTGTGGGGGTGTTTTTGATGTAGAGGTTGGCGTTGATGATGGGGAACCGGGCACATTTTTCGATAAACAGCAGGTGTGCGATGCCATAATCCACCTCGTGGTTGCCGATGGTGACGATGTCCGGGGCAAGGGCGTTCATGATCTCGATGGTGGAAAGCCCCTTGTATTCGGAATCAATGACCGAGCCCCGGAACATATCCCCTGCAATGGCGTAGATGGTGTTGGGCTGTTCTGCCCTCACCTTTTCGATGTAGCCGGACAGCATGGAAACGCCGCCCACCAGTTTTTCGTCCACCTGCTCTGCCAGAAAGTCTCCGTGCAGATCATTGGAGTGGAGGATGGTGATCTTTTTGGTGTGCTTCATGGTGCATTCCTCCCGGTGTGGGTCGGCGGCGGTCAGCCCATGGCCTCCTGCCGTGCAAAGTAGACAGTATTGACAAGGCTCAGGTAGCTCTCCTGGCCGTCCAGATAGACCTTCAGGGCAAGGGTGTCCTCGTCCTCCAGCGTGACGGCGTAGCGGGAGCCGTCCTCCCCGGTAAAGGTAGCGTACCACTCCTGATTGGAGCGGAAGGGTACCTCCGGGGTGCCCTCCTGATAGAACAGGTCGGCTTCCTCCACGTTCAGCTCTGGGTAGGGGGTGATGTAGCTGGCGGTGAAGGGCAGCTGGCTGCCCTCGGTGTCGGCGTCTGTGGGCAAAAAGCATATCCGGTCAGCGTCCTCCGGGGCAGTGTCAAAAACGCCCTCGTCGGTGTCTCGGTAGATCTCCAGCCAGTTGCCTTCCAGCGACCACGGACTGGTGGTGGTTTCCCAGTCGTCCCCCTCCGGGTAGATGGTAAAGTCGCACACGCCCTCGGCTTCCACCACATGACCGTTCTCGCCGGAAAGGAAGGGGCTGAATACCAGCTCTTCGCCGGTGCTGGGGTACAGTTCCACCTCGGTGTTGGGAACGATATCGCTGATGTTGCACAGCAGCAGGATGGGCTGACCGTCCTCACTGTAATAGAGCTGTTTACCGCGCTGGAGCGGTTTTTCGGCATCGTCTGTCAGGCTTGTCTCGTAGACGAACAGGGTGGCCTGCGCCTCCTGCGGGAAGATGCAGTACAGGTCGCACCCGCCATCCGGTGCCACGACCCAGTGATCCTGCGGGATGTCGTAGACGAAACCCCACAGCTGGCGTAAGTCCGGCTGGCTGTCCAGCACCTTCTGCACATCGGTAGTGATCTCATAGGAGCCGCCCAGATAGAGCACGCAGGCGCGGTATTCGTCCTCCCCTGCCAGAAGGCGCATGTAGGTCACGTCCTCCGGCTCGGTGTACTCCTGTTTGGCGGAGGGCGATGCGGTCATGCCGTCACCGTCCAGCTTATTTTGGGATGCAGAGCTGGCAGAGCTGCCGCCCTTGGACGACCTGCCGCAGCCCGCCAGACCGATGGTCAGCGCCAGCAGGGCTGCCAGAAGTTTCAGTCGTTTCATAAGTTCTCCTTTCTCATGCCCTGCCGGGGCGCACCTCAGAGGGCAGCGCCGGACGCCGGGTGGTTGGAAAAAACGTCCACGCCCTCCACCGGCATCGGCTGCCCGGTGCTGCCGGAAAGCTGGGGGGTCCAGTCCAGCGCGCGGCCGGTGGTGCAGTAGACTACCGCCGTGATGTCGGGGGTGTCCGGGGTGCCGTTGCACAGCAGCAGAATGGGCTGGCCGCCCTGCCTGCAATAAAGCTCCCGGCCCGTCTGGTGCGGGTACTGGGGGTCCTGCTTTTCGTAGACAAAAAGCGTATCCTCCTTGCGCACGGCAAAGATGCAGTACAGCTCCCGCCCGCCGCCCGGCGCTGTGACCCAGCGGTCTGCCGGAATGTCCGTAACAAACTGCCACGGCTGTTCCTGCAGGCTGTCCAGCGCAGCGTCCACATCGGCGGTGCGCTCCGGGACACTGCCCAGATAGAGCACCACGGCAAGGCTGCCGTTCTGCTCTGCCTGCTGCCGCAGCTGCGCCACGGTCACAGCGTCCGTCCGGGGGACGCTGTCCGGGGCGGATGCGCCGGAGCGGATAGGGTCGCCGTCCACCGGCCCGCAGCCCGCAAGACCCAGTGTCAACGCCAGTGCGGCGGCAAACAGCTTCATGGTCACGCCCTTCATCTTACGCCCACGGGTCGGCAGACGTGGGGACGCGGATGCCGGTCATCAGGTACTGCTCCCACAAAAACCACTGTCCGTTGCCCTTGCGGCGCAGCTTGATGGGGCGGGGATCATCGGCACCGCCGCAGGGAATGAACAGCTTGCAATAGCCCTCCTCCACGTTGGAGGTGTGATTGCTGCCCACCAGCAGGGTGAAGGGCTGGCGGGGGGTATAGCCGTTTTCCGGCGAGGCACCCACAAAGTAGGAGAAGGGGATGTAGCTTTTGCCGTCCCGGAAGCGGTCGTTCAAAAAGGAGATATCTTGCCCGTTCAGCGGCCGGGGGCCCCGCAGCCAGTTGAGCATCTCCTTTCCGATGTTCTTGTCGGCGCCGTAGGCGCACAGAGCGCAGACGGTGAGGGCCGCAGTCTTGAAGGGGGTGTCAAGGCTTGCTTCCGGCAGCGCCTGCATCTGGGCAAGGCTTTCCGGCAGAGCCTGAAAGGTAAAGGTGACGGTCTGGTTGCCGCCGGTGGCAGCCGTGGCCTGCTTCATCTTATCAAAAAGTCCCATGAAAATACTCCTTTCTGTTTCAGCCGTAAAGGGTTCAGCTCCGGTTCGGGTCATGGCGGGGCACGGTCCGCCTGCGGACCATCTTCTGGTTCATATCCAGACTGAGGTTTGCAAAATAGCCGTTTTCAAAATACCATGCAAGGTCCTTTGTGTCCATGCCAACGCTGTTGCACAGCCACCGCAGGGGTACTTCTGCCCCGGAGTAGCTCTCCACCCTGCGGGCGATGGTTCTTGCATGGTAGCGGCGTTTTTCGTTGCGTGCGAACAGAACAAGGGGCACTGCGCCCACCACGATCCAGAGCACATAGCCTCCCACGTGGGAGGTGTCCTTGGCCTGCAGGTCCAGGCAGAGGGTATACAACCCACCAAAAGAGCAGAACACGCAGAAGGCAAGCCCTGCGTTCCGCAGCCATTTGAGGAAACGGGGGATCTCGCCCCGGGCTTTTTCCGAGAGATAAGGGTTCATAAACATGCTCCTTTCAGAACGAACCGCCTCCGCCGCCGTGGGTGGTGCCGCTGGAGGAGGTGTGGGTGGAACTGCCGCCGGAATCGCTGGAGCTGGACTCCTTCGGCCGCTCGGTGCGGTGCACGTCACGGTACAGGAACAGCTCCCGGCTGTTGGTCAGGTTCATGCTGCCCTCCCGCACATAGCTGGCGGCATTCTCCTGGAACGCCACGCTGCGCAGCTGGCTTTTCATTACGCTGACGACGACCCATGCCAGCACAAGGCCGATGCCCAGCGCAAGGAACAGGTACATGAGAGACAGCGGCTCCCGGGGCAGGTTATTCACATCATAGGGGTGGCCCGCCCGGGCAGCGTCGATGTAGGTATCCGACCATTGGACAAAGGTGCGGAAGGCACCGGCGTAGTCTCCATCGGCCATGAAGGGGGTCATCTGCTCGCCAAGGTACTGGATGCCGGCATCCGTAAAGGCGGTGATGCCGTAGCCGCAGGTGGAGATGTGCCATTTGCGGTCGCCCACGCTCACCAGCAGCAGCACGCCGTCCATATCGGGGCCGTAGCCGTACTGGCAGTAGTCATACAGATCATCGGCAAACTGCTCCATGCTGTCGGCACCAACGCTTTCCATCGACTCGATGGTGGCAATGGTCACATCGAAGCTCTGGCGCAGGCTCAGCTCTTCCAGTGCGTCCTCCAGCTCGTTGTCCTCGTCCTCGGTCAGCACCTCAGCGTCGTCGAACATGCGGTAGTACAGGTCGGCAAAGCCGCCCTCCACCGCAAAGGCCGGAACTGCCAGCGCCGCCGCAAGAATCAGTGCTGCCAGCGCCGCAAAGAGGGAGTGCAGTCGGTTGGAAGTCTTTTTCATCGTTCGTCCCTCCTTTACAGGATCCGTGCCAGCCACAGCAGCCACATCACGCCGTAGGAAGCGGCGGAAAGGGCAGCCGTAAGGCCCAGCATCCACTTGCGGGCAGCGCCCTTGTCCACGGGCAGGTCACCCACGAATCTGCCGGTCTGACCATTCATGGCAAACAGGTAGTTTTCGCCCCGCCAGCTGGTGCTCAGCAGCCAGACCGGGAACAGGGCGTACTTTGCCTTGCCGCCGTGCAGCTGGATGCTGCTGTTTTCCACCTTGACCGAATCGTAGCCGGTAACGGTCTGCTGGAACGTCTCCTCAGTGGAGCGGCGGATGCGCTTGTTGGCCCGCTCGATGCTGTCCTCGGCGCTCACATCGTATTTGTCCGCCACATAGCCCGCCAGATAGGCGGTCTGGAAGGGGATGGCATCCTGCATGGCAAAAGGCTCGATGGACTCCATCAGGTCGTCCTCGATCTTGGACGAGCCGTCCACCGGCACGGCGTCAAAACCCAGGGTGCCGTCCCGCCGGACGGAGTAGTAGTTGGTCTCGGTATAGTCGTATTTGCTGTCCGACCAGCAGCGGGTCCGGGTGGCGGTGAACCGCAGCTGAGCGTCGGCGTCGCTGTCGAAGAGCCAGAAGGGCACATACACGCCCTTGATCTCGTCGATGTGGTTCTGGCTGCGGAACACCCGGGGCAGCAGAGTCTTGCCCTTGAGGTGCTCCTGCAATTTGGCCTTGGCGGCCTTTTTGTCCAGCTTGAAGGGGATGATGAGGTCGGGCCGCAGGTCTCCGGCAAACTGTCCTGTGAGGACGATGGGGTTGCCGCAGAAGGGGCAGGCGGACGCGGCCATGGTGTCATCGCCCACGATCTCGCCGCCGCAGCTCTTGCAGCTGTAAGTATGCAGACCGGCGGTCTCCCCTTCTGCCCAGCTGCCGCCGGGGGTCGCCCACTCCATCTCGCTGGGCTTTTCGTCCTTCAGCTCCTCGTCATAGCCCTTGAGGGTATCCACGTCGAACTCGGTGTCGCAGTAGGGGCATTTCATCTTCTGGGTGGCGCTGTCAAATTGGATGGCGCCATCGCAGCAGGGGCACTTGTATTCCAGCATTCCTGCCATAGCGTTTCCTCCTGTTGTTCCAAAGGGGGCCGGGGGCTCTTCCCCGGCCCCGCTGTTTTTGCGTCAGTCTCCCCGCCAAAGCGGTCGGCTCAGAAATCCGTAGTAATGCGGAACACCACCGGCTCGTCCGGCTCGGTGGCTTTGCCGTGGTGGCCCACTGCCAGGAAAGCGTTTTCTTCCAGCGGCAGGAAAACATCAAAGGTGCAGAAGTCGCCGCACAGCTGGCACAGGGTCTTGCGCTCGCCCACGGGGAGGGACTTTTCCAAAAATGTACCGTCCGGCCCGTACAGCTCCCACATATAGCCCGTGTCCAGCAGATAGCCGTTGGGGCGCTTCATCATCACGGCGTCAAAGCTGCCCACCGGCTGCGAGCTGCGGGCCAGCTCATTGCCGTCCAGATCAAAGGCAGCAAAGTAATCATCGCCGCTGGATTCCAGCTCGCCCACCGTCAGCAGCTCGTCCCCGCTGAGGTTCAGGGAGGACATGCTGCAGAAGGGGCCGATCTCGTTATCGCCCTCCAGCGTCAGCTCGGTGTACTCGCCGTCCTGCACCAGCACCGGTGCGGAGTCGGTCCAGTAGATCACGGTCAGGTCCCGGTCCTTGGAGGAATAGCAGCTGCCCATGTAGTCCAGCGCGTCGCCGGGCTCTTCCGGGTCGCTGCTGTTCAGATCGTAGCAGTAGACATCAAAGGGATCCATGGCGTACAGGATGCCATTGCGGTCGATGCTGAGGGCGTTGCTTCCGTCAATGTTGTACTCTGCCACCGGGGTCAGTCGGTCGTCCTTGATGGCATACTCGAAGATTTTAGCAGACTGCTCTTCATCGTCCTCGTTGTAGAAACTGAAGAAGTAATTGCCCCGGTAGCTGTCCGCGTGGATCACATGATAGGCACCGCCTACCTCGCGGCGGACGTCAAAGGGGATGTACTGCGCCTTGAAGGTGTATTCGCCGATGGTCAGCTCCCCGGTCTGGAACTGGGTCACAGGGGTCCCTGCAGGGGCGGCTTTGTCCTCTGTTGATTCCGGCTGTGCCGAAGCGGACGGGGCACTGCTGCTGGAAGCCGGTGCACTGGAAACGCTGGAAGCGCTGGCAGCACCGGAGCCGCCGCAGGCGGTCAGGCCGAGGGCGGCGGTGGCAAGGCCCATGGCCTTGAGGAAATCTCTGCGCTGGATCTTTTTCATATTCGTTCCTCCTTTTGGGGTCACTGCACTTTTGCAAAAGCTTCGTCAGCACGGCGGCTGTACAATGCCATGCCGCCGGTCTGGGCGTCGTTTGCCAGATTGATGTTCTCCACAAAGCGGGCCTTTTCCTGCTCAGAGAGCTGCCCGCCCTTCATGGCGGCAGATGCCACGGCACCCATGGCACCGATCATGCCCACCTGGCCCTTCAGCTCCCGCTCCTCGGCCTTGGACATCCGGCGGCCGAACAGGCTGGTCTCATTATCGTGGACCCCGAAGATGTGGTCCAGATGCTGCCGTGCGATGTGGGCATAGCCGATCTCCCGCCGGTCCCGCTTGCTGAAGCAGATGACCAGCTCCTGCTTGATGTAGGGGTGGGGATGCATGCCCCGCTGGGTCTGGGCCTCGGTGATGCTGCGGGGCTGCACCAGCTTCAGCTTCAGACCGCCGCCGTTGAGGGTGGGTTCCTGGCCCGGCTCCTTGGCGGGGGTCTCGTCCAGATACTCCTCATAGCTGGCGATCTGGTCGTAGCGGATCAGCTCCGGCATCTTGCCCCGTCCGCCGGTGCGGTCGTCGATGTACAGCATTCCAAGCTCATCGCAGAACACCAGCCCCATTTGCGATGGGGTGGAGGGGTATGCGTTGACCCGGAACTCGGTTTTGTTGAACACCTCGTCGAACACCCGCTTCATCCGGGCCATATACTCCATGTGCTCCTTGGCCTCGTCCAGCGTCAGCTCACTGAGCCGGATATATTTGGAGCACTTGTTGCCGCAGTCGTCGCAGAGGAACTGTCCATCCCGGAGCTTGGAGCGGTGCAGGGTGCCGCACTCCTTACCGCAGACGGCACAGTTCTGTTTTGCGAATAAGTTAGAAAAGAATCCCATCATGGTATGCTCCTTTCATTGCTCTGTATTTGTCAGGTCAGGTCGCTGTCGTCAAAGGGGTCGCCGCACTCCGGGCAGAACTTGGGCGGATGAGCGGGGTCTGCCGGCTCCCAGCCGCACTTGTCGCACTTATATTTGGGGGTACCGGCGGGCTTGGGTTTGCCGCACTCGGAGCAGAAGCGACCCTTGTTCACTGCGCCGCAGCTGCACTTCCAGCCTTCTGCTGCCGCCGGGCGGGGCTTGCCGCACTCCGGACAGAACTTGCCGGTGACGGTGGCACCGCAGCTGCAGGTCCAGCTGTCCGCAGCGGGCTTCGGCTCCGGCTTTTTGCTGCCGCATTCCGGGCAGAATTTGCCGGTAACGGTAGCGCCGCAGCTGCACTGCCAGCTGTCCGCCGGGGCGGGTGCGGGACGGCTGACCTGCTGGGGCGCATCCACGCTGTCCGGACGGGCCTGTTGGCCCATGGCGAACAGGTTCTGGGCGCTCATGCCGCCCATACCGCCTGCACCAGCTGCCATGCCCATGCCCATAAAGCCGGTCATGGCACCGGCGGTGTTGCCGGCGGCGGTCTTCATGGCATCGATCTGGCCACCTACCAGACGGGCGGCAGCGGTGGTGGGATCGGTGGTCATAGCATTCTCTTCCCACTCGGTGATCTTCTTCTGCTGCTCCTCCGGGATGGACAGGGAGTTGATGTTGAAGGAGAACACCTCAATGCCCCGCTTTTTGCGCCAGACGCTGGACAGCTGCTCGTTGAGCGCCTCGGAGATCTCCAGCGTGTGGGCGGGGATCTCGTAATACTGCACCTTGTTGGCCGAAAGGGTGGCAAGGGCAGGCTGCAGGGCGTTCATCAGCTCGCTCTTCAGCCGGGGTGCGATCTCGGATGCGTCATACTGGGTGGAGACGTTGCTGCACACGTTGGTGTAGAACAGCAGCGGGTCGCAGATGCGGCAGGTGAAGCTGCCGTTGCACCGCAGGTTCACTGAGAGCTTGTAGCCCCGCTCCTCGCTGACCACCACCCGGAAGGGGATGGGGGTGGCGGTGCCGTACAGGATCTCGCCCAGCTCCTTGGTGTTGATGTAGTACACCCGCTGGTCCTTTCCGGTGTCGCCGCCGTAGGTAAAGCGCTTGGCTACGGTCTGGAAGGTTGCTGCCAGACTGTCGCCGAAGTTGCCGGTAAACACGCTGGGCTCGGTGGATGCGTCAAAGGTGAACTCGCCCGGTTCGGCGCACACCTCCACCACACGGCCCTGCTCCACGATGAGCATGCACTGTCCGTCTGCCACGGCGATGCCGCTGCCGTTGGTGATGATGTTGTCCTCGCCGTTGTTGGAGCTGCGGCGGGAGGTGCGCTTCTGGCCCTTGACCATCAGCACATCCTTGTCCAGAGAATCGCAGTAGAAAAATTCCTTCCACTGGTCTGCAAGGGTTCCGCCCAGTGCGCCCATACCTGCTTTGATAAGACCCATAGTAATTTCCTCCTGTTATTTGTTTGGTGTAAGCGACAACGCTTTGTCATCGCATTGCGTTCGGTTTCGGTCACGGTATAAAGGTTAGATCCGGGGAGTCGTTTTTCCAGTAAATGGGATGCGTATCCCGGTCAAACAGCACTTCTCCGGCGCGGTATTTCAGGCTGCAGCCGCTGGGGCTGCCGTCATCGTTCAGCAGAATGGCCCAGAACTCGCACGGCTTGCCGTTCTGATCGGTCAATGTAAAATGCAGCTCAGTGCCGTCCTCGGTGCGGCCCTGTGTTCCATCGGCGGTGCCGGTCAGAATGCCGCTCCACCCGTCCCATTCCACGCTCATACAGCAGCTGCCGTCCGGCAGGAAGGTCATCCAGCGGATGCCCTTTGCGGCCTCGTCTCCGGCGCGGTAAGTGCCCCACAGCCTGCGGGGGATGGCGGTGTAGCCGATGTCGTCCCACGCTCCTGTACGCCGGAACACATACCACACGGTGCTGCCCTTTTTCAGGCCGGTGGACTGCATCAGCAAAGAGCCGTCCTCCATCATGGAGATAATCCAGCGGCTTCTGCCGTCCTCGCTGAGGCATGTCAGGTTCCAGCCCTGACTTTTTTCCCCGTCCCAGCCGGTCACAGCGCCGGCATTCAGCTCTCCGGTGCGGGTCTCGGCAGCGGACTGGATCTGCGGGCTGACGTATGTTTCCCGGATGAAGGAGACGGTCACCGTGCCGGTGATCTCGGCCTTTTCCAGCCGCAGGGTGCAGCTTTCGTTGCGGTCGGCGGGGGCATAGCTTTCACCCTGCGTCACCGCCGTGACTGCCATCCACTCGGCCAGCACCTGCCACTCCCAGTCCTGCGGCAGCGGCTGCGCGTCCAGCGGAATGGTCGGTGTGTCGTCCACATACTGCTCCCAGTCTGCACTGAACCTTCTGACCACAAAGGAAACGTTTCCCTTGCCGTCCAGCGAAAAAGGCAGTTCGTCCAGCGTAGTCCACCATGCGGTGTTGCCCTCTTTCAGGCTGTCGGGAGGCAGCAGCCCCCGCTCACAGGCGGCCTGCCGGTCCTGTTCATCCCGGCGCTTCACGTCACGGTACAGCGCTTCTTCCAGCGCGGCGGGGTCTGCCCCCATACGCTCCAGCAGCTGGGTGGTGGTGAGCTGGTTTCCGCTTTCAAAGTCGAAGCACCAGCCCTGATAGAAGGGTGCATCGGTACCTCCGTAGCTGCTGCTAACCACAAGGCTGACACAATCGTCATACCAGCTTGCTTCCCAGTTCATTTCAATGCAGATATCCCACGATTCCGGGTCGGCTGCCTCCGGGCAGTCGGCGTACTCCTGCACATCGTATTCGTAGTATCGGGCGATCTCGGCGTTGATGCGGGCGGCGTCGGCGCTGTCGCTTTCCAGCCGGGGCAGATGGATGTTCAGCCGGACGGTGCCGCCGTTTTCCGCCTGCACCACCTTTTCAAGGGTGTACTGCTCGGTGATCGCCGCGGTGGCGTGCATGGAATCCGGCGGGGTCGATTTCAGCTCCCGGCGGCCAGCCGGGCGGGCAGAGGCTGCAGTCTCTGCCCCGCAGCCCGCCAGCAGCGCCGCCAGCAAAACTGCCGGTATCCAGCGGAACGCTTTGTGTTTCATGGTGGTTCTCCTGTGTCCTCAGCGGCTCCCGCCGGGGTCAATAATCCGGGCAGCGGATCAGCTGCAGCTGGGTCTTTCCCTCGGCAAAGGGGTTTTGCCCGTCGATCATGGTAAGGTTCAGGGTCTCGTTGAACAGGTCGTACTTCACCGCCGCCACAAAGGTGATGCCCGGCATCCCGTCTGCCGTCTCGCTGGTCCAGACGCCCAGCACCATGCCCTCCGGCACCACGCCCAGATAGTCGGCGTAGCCCTGATAGAAAACGTTGTTGTCCTGCACGCCCATCTGGACGGAACCATTGCTTTCCACGTCCATCCAGTCAAACTGGTTGTCCGACATGTCGTTGAAGGCACCGACGGCCTCCGAGGGGATCTCCTGCGCGTTCCACTCTGCCGTCAGGGGAGCAAGCTCCAGCACAGAGCCATCCTCCTGATGCAGAATTACCTCTTTGCCGCTGCGTTCCAGCGCCACGCCGTTGTTTGCAATATAGATGGGGTCCTGACAGACCAGAACATTTCCGGATATAAGGCAGCGCAGCACGTCCACATACTCCACCACGCCGTCCTTGGTCAGCAGATAGACCACCGGGTGGAAGGACGCGCCCAGTTCTCCGATGCACACATCCACATACTCATTGTAGATGCCAAGGATGGGGTAGGTGCGGTCCTGTTCCAGCCGGATGCCGTAATCCGCGTCCCATGCGGCGGTCTCCGGTGTGCGGCGGAGGGTGATGGTGCCCTGCGTTCCTTCCAGCTGCACCGAAGCGCTGCCGTAGGTATCGGTCAGCACCGTCTGCGGCTGCGGATCAGCAGCCTGCAGCGGGATCTCCACATCCAGCTGCCGCCAGCCCGACCCGGCGGGGGAGCTGCACCCGCCCCGGAGCACCAGCCGGTCCTGCTCCGGCAGCAGCAGGCACAGGTCATCCAGCTGGTTGTTTTCCAGCGTGTTCATCCGCATGCTTGCCAGATTGCCGCCGCTGAGCAGGCCCTCGTAGTAGCCGCCCTGCGCCATGTGCCGGTCAAAGGTCTGCATGGCCCCGCGCAGCATCTGCTGCTGCACGGCGTCCGGGTCCAGCCCCATGCGCTGCAGCATTTCCGTCACGGAGACCTGCTTTTCGGTGGCAAAATCGAAGCACCAGCCCCGGGAATACCCCGGGTCGGAGCCGCCGTCGTAGCGGAACATCACAAGGCTTACGCAGTCCCCGTACCAATAGGCGTCCCAGTTGATATAAGTATCCGGGCGCCCCTCGTCCTGCTGGGGCTCGATCTCCGGGCTGTCCGCGTACTCTCGGAAGTCTGCCGCATACATGGCGGCAAGCTCATAGTTGATATAAGCGGCTTCCGGGCCGTCGCACACAAGCTGCGGCACATGGATGTTCAGCCTATAGGTGATGTTGTGATCGTTCCGGATGGTCTTTTCCAGTGTAAACTGCTCGGTGATGCGGTCTTTTTGTGCTGTTTGCACCGCTGTGTCTGCAGTGCTTTGGGAAGCTGCGCCGGAGCTTGCGGGGGCAGCGGGAGCCGCCGCGCCGCCGCA
>OLQR01001160.1_pt1 | contig 16599 bp, 16 predicted proteins | sample 1671881 | NCBI WGS metagenome assembly OLQR01 (sample SAMEA3136623, study PRJEB25190) | human gut metagenome | biome: human gut; feature: human-associated habitat; material: faeces | place: Austria | collected 2013 | reverse complement strand
CTGTTATGGCAACAATACTTACACAGATGCAGCAAAGAAATATTTTGATTCTATCTATACATTTCACGCCAGTCTAAATCTCCTCTGTCAATTGCTAAAATAATCAGTTCAGCTGTTGCAAGATTTGTTGCCATTGGGATATTATAAGTATCGCAAAGGCGGAATAAATCATTGACCTCCGGCTCATGAGGTTTTGGGTTCATAGGTTCTCTTAAAAAAATTAATGCATCAATATCATTCTGAGCAATCTGAGCTCCGAGCTGTTCCTTTCCACCAAGTGGACCAGCTAGATATTTGTGAACATTCAGATTCGTTACCTCTTCGATGAGTCTTCCAGTTGTACCGGTAGCATAAAGTTCGTGTTTACTCAGAATTCCACGGTAAGCAATACAGAAATTCTGCATTAGTGTTTTCTTTGAATCATGAGCGACAAGACCTATATTCATTGCGTTCACTCCTTTATTGATATTTTTTTTGTTGCAGTCCGACATTTAAGACAAATCCAATACCGATATATAAACTTACAAGTGATGTCAGGCCATAACTGATAAATGGCAACGGTACTCCGGTATTCGGAAGCATATTCGTTGCTACACTTATATTAATAAAACTTTGGAATCCAATCAGACCTCCAACGCCACTACATATGATCTTTCCAGCGAGATCCCGCGATCGCATTCCAATCAATATACATTGTATCACAACAAGCAGTAATAACGCAATAATAATACAACATCCAACAAACCCAAGTTCCTCGCCAATAATGGCGAAGATAAAATCCGTCTGTGGCTCTGAGATATAGTTACCATTTTTTACAGAGGTAGTAGTATTGTTATTCAGACCTTTTCCGGTAAGCTGACCAGATCCGATTGCCATCTCAGAGTTATTCTGCTGATATGCTTCATCACTGGCATACTTTTCAGGCTCCAGGAAAGCAAGAATACGCTTTTGCTGATAGTCTTTCAAAAATGGCTGGTTTGGCTGGACGGCGATACTTAAAAAGATAATAGCCACTGGAACTAATATAAGAAGCACAGTTCCGATAAATTTGTAACTCAGTCCTCCAATATAGATCAACAGACAAATAACAAGTGCAGTGCAGATCGTAGTAGAAAGGTTCGGCTCTACCAGAATTAAAGCAAGTGGAATTCCGGCAAGCACTGCATGTGACTGCATCGTTAATATCATCTTTGTGATCCATAAGAAATCTTGCAAAAAACAAAATTAAAAGAATTTTTGCAAGCTCTGATGGCTGAAAAGTTGTAAATCCCAAGTCAATCCAACGCTTTGCGCCGTTGGCTGTGTGTCCGAAGACAAGTACAGATAACAAACTTAATATTGCGACTGCGTATATAATCCAGTAAAAATTAAGAATCCATATATAATCGATCAAAGATACAATAATCATAAGAACGAATCCTACACAGACACCAAAAATCTGCTTGTTCTGAACAGATGCCTTCGCACTGCCTACAACCATAATGCCAATTACGGATAATGCAAATACAAGCAGAACAAGGCTGAACTTGTAATCTCTGAGTTTATAAGGTTTTGTTAATCTTGGTAATCTCACGTTTCTTCTCCTACATATGAAATGAAAATATGTGTTCTGTATATTTCAACATGAAAGTTATCTTCTGTAAGTTCCAGATATTTGGATAATGTCTGGAATAAATCTCTGGAAATGTTCTCATATTCTATCGGAGAACAGCTTATGCGGTCTGACACGATCAGCAGTTTCAATCTGCTTTTCGCAACAGACACAGAAGATTTTTTTAACATGCTGTATGTACCCTCCTATTTTTTATGAAAGACACCGGACAGCTTTGAAAATAGTCCTTGATGTCCGGAAAGATTCAAGAAAGGTACTTCAAGGCCGAGAATACGCTTGCATATATTTGTATAGGCTTTTCCGGCCAGGGAATCCAGGCTGATGACCGGTTCCCCCTGATTCGTGGCAACAACAACCTGCTCGTCATCTGGAATGGCTCCAATCAGTGGAATGGAGAGAATTTCAGTCACATCATCAATGGACATCATATCCCCTCGTCTGACCATATCCATTCGGATACGATTAACGATTAGCGAACTATTGCGAATCTGATTTTTTTCCAACAGTCCAATGATGCGGTCAGCATCACGGATTGCGGAAACCTCCGGTGTTGTGACAACAAGAGCACGATCAGCTCCGGCTATTGCATTTTGGAATCCCTGTTCGATTCCGGCCGGACAGTCTAAAAGTACATAATCAAATTCCTCTTTCAATTCTGAAGCCAGCTTTTTCATCTGTTCCGGTGAAATTGCTGATTTATCTTTTGTCTGGGCAGACGGAAGCAGATAGAGATTTTCATATCTGCGATCCCGGATTGCTGCCTGTTTCAATCGACAGGTTCCTTCAATCACATCGACCAGATTATAGACGATCTGATTTTCCAGTCCCATAACTACGTCAAGGTTGCGAAGACCAAGATCGGTATCAATGACAATGACTTTCTTTCCTAACCAAGAGAGTCCCGCACCAATATTTGCTGTTGTAGTGGTCTTACCTACACCGCCTTTTCCTGATGTAATAACAATTACTTCGCCCATGAATAACTTCCTCCTGTCAATGGCTTTGTTTCATGCTTTTGAATTTTCTTTTCGCTATGTGTTTCATGAACCATTTTGTCTTTTGAAGGGCAAGCTGCTCCTAGCCTTCATTTGAAGCATTTGAACCAATGCTTGAAGCTGTTCCGGTTATCAATTCATTTTCCGGAGTGAGCTGGTAATAATATTTCATAACGTCTCTGGCTACTTCTGCTGCATAAGTAGAACTATAACCATTGGCGATACGAGTTGCAAAAGCAACTTCCGGTGAATCGCTTGGCGCAAATCCTATGAAAAGCGCATGGTCCGGATGCGTTTTACTCTGCTGAGCTGTTCCGGTTTTACCGGATAACTGGAATCCGCTCCTGTTAATATCCGAAAATGTACTACTGTGAGATACAAGTACTACATTACGCATTCCTTCATGTACAGCATCCCATGTGCTTGCAGAAATATCTGACAGAGTATTATCGATTTTTGGCTGTGATTCTTCAATGACATTGCCTTTGACATCAGTGGTCTTGTTCAGGAGTGTCAGATCAAAAAGTGTTCCTTTATTTGCAATCGTAGTAACATAGCGGGCAAGCTGACTTGTCGTGTAGTTGTTGGTACCCTGTCCAATTGCAGATGGTACAGAAGAATCATCGGAAATTTGTGGATCAGCCTCTGGAATTTCCATTCCGGAAGTGGTTCCAAGTCCAAACATCTGAGCATATTTTGAAAGCTTCTGGAGTCCAAGCTCACTGGAATAGTAAGCATTCGTTGCATCACCCTGATTATTATCCTGGCTGATAGAATTGATTCCGTTGTCTTTCAGACTTAATCTGTAACCGACTTCATAAAAGAAACTGTTACAAGAGTTTTCAATTGCACCAGACACATCCAGACTGCCATGTGCGTTTGGGTAAATCCAGCATTTTGGATTTGGTTCAATCTTTTCATAAATACCATGGCACGGAAGACGGGAATCGGTACTGATAACACCTTCGGTAAGTCCGGCTATGGCAGACAAAGGTTTGTAAGTAGATCCCGGTGCCGTCTTCTCCTGCGTCGCATTATTATATAACGGTGCTGACTGATCATTTAAAAGCTTTGTATAATAGCCTGAATCCATGGTATTTGCAAGCCGGTTATTATCATATCCCGGGTAGGATACACAGGCAAGAAGCTGTCCGGTCTTCGTGTCAGTTACTACGACCGATCCGGTAGATGGTTCCAGTCCAAGCTGTCCCGGTGTGATTTCCAGATCTTCAATCTTGGAATACATGAAATCATAGGCGGTCATTGTACCATCCGCAAGCTTATTATAAACATCTGCATCATAATCCAGAATTCCCTGCTCATAAAGCATCATACCAATCTGGCTTCCTGTGATTTCTTCATTGCGTATCATATACTTGTAGATCAGTTTGTCAAATCCGGAATCCTTAGGAAGATTTGCACTGATATACGCCAGAATCCCCTGATATACTTCATTCTGATCCGAATACTCACTGTCACTGTTCATATAATCAGTCAGTTTTGATGTATCGATCCAGTTCTTGGAGATCGCATAATTCAGATAAGTATAGAGACTGATGCTCTCATCATTTTCCCACGCAATATATGTAGAATCATTGGTATCAATCGAATCTTTCTGAATGATTGCTGCATTCTGGGTAAGTACAGTACTGATAATATAACTGAGATATGCCTGCATATCCTCATCACAGTCTTTATATGCCGGCGCACCTGAATCACTCAGCTGTGCCATCACATCTGCAAGCACTGCCTCCTTTTTGGAGGAAAATGACGCATACACACTTTTCTCAGTCTCCCCGGCATCCGCAGCCTCAAAATGTCCCACATTCAGAATCTCATTGGAAATAAATGCATTGTAAACATCACCAATCGGTATCTTCACATCACTTCCCTCTTCTGCCTGTGTACGATCATAGGTCAGAGACGTAGTCAGATTGGAAAGGATGATTCCGGCAAGCTTTTCTTCCAGGAGATCATAAGCTGCCTTTTGCAGATTGGCATCAATAGAAAGATAGACATCATTTCCTGCTTTTGCCTTTTTCCCCTGCTTGGACTCAATGACCTTTCCCACACTGTTAACATAAAGTTTGATTTCACCTTTTTCACCTTGAAGTGTTTTATCCAGTGTCTGCTCCAGCCCTGCTTTTCCAACCACATCCGTAAGAGAATACGAGTCCGACTCCTTTTCATCCAACGCATCATATTCATCTTGTGAAATCACGCCCGTATAACCAAGAATAGACGCAAAATATTTGCTGTCCGGGTAATAACGGATTGAATCCTCTTCAATATTAACTCCCTGAAGAGTATCCAGGTTCTCCATAATAGCAGCTGTTGTACTTTCACTGACATCACTTGCAATCGTTGTAGCCACATACTTCTGATAGCGATTCAGTCCCATGGAATACCGGATTGTTACCAACTTCAGGATTTCTTCTTTGGACAGCTTCTGTTCGTCCAGCCCATAACCGTAGGTCTCATCTGTACAGAGATAATGCATCAGATCTGCCGCACTGTATGCCTTCTGCTTGTTACTGAGCTTATCAATGGTTGCTTTTCCAAACACATCCGCAAGGAACCGCAGACGCTGCACCTCGCTTGTCATGGAATAAGCATATTCTCCATTATCATTGAGAATAATTTTGAAATCATTGACAATAGAATCTCCATTCGATTCAACAATACTGATCACTTTCTCAATTGTCGCATTGATGATTTTATTTTTCTCTTTGACCGTATCATAGTCACCGTTGTCTTCAATCGTGACGGAATATGCGAGCTTGTTATCTGCCAGAACCACTCCGTTCCGGTCCAGGATACGACCTCTGGTTCCCTGTACCTCTTTTGTTTTCTGGATCTGAAGCTTATAGTCATCCAGATATGCCTGTCCGTTTACGATCTGTAAAACAAACACACGCTGTATCAAAATTGTAGAAAGCACAATAAACACAAGCATCAGCACAAACACTCTAGATTTTACCAAGTCGATAAACCATCTTTTCAGACGATCCAATAAATCAAACAAATCTGCTAGCACTCCTTTTTTCTTCTTCTTCAAGTCTTCGGTTAATATGCAGAATGATCTGATACAGAACAAGTGTAACCAGAATCGTGTAAACCAGTTCCGGCATGATCACATGTCTCAGATAATGCAAAAAATGGAAATCACTTTTTAACATGAATAAAAGGACATAAATCACCATACCATATAGAAACTCGCTGCCGGCAATAAGTGCCAACGGGAGTTTGATGTCTTCGTCATAAAATACTCTCTGGAAAAATCCGTTGCCATATCCGATCAGCATATAGATCAGCGCATAAAATCCAAGCAGATTTCCACCTAGTATATCTTTTAAAAGTCCACAGAAAAAGCCGATGATCATTCCTTCTTTTTGTCCCCTCATAAATCCAAATGAGGACGTCACGATAATCAGGAGATTCGGAATAATCGAGGCAAACGCCAGCTTTTGAAACACCGTTGTCTCCAGAAGAAAACAGACAGTGATCAACACAGCACAGATCAGGATCCTTTTAATCTTTTTCATGTCTATTCGCCTCCGTTATCGCTTCCACTTTCACCTTTTCCATCGATCAGATCCTGCTTTGTTGTTGTAATAACAAGAACTTCCTGTAATTCCTTAAAATCCGTAGCAGGAATGATATATCCGGATCTTGTCAGGTTATTGGAATCTACATTTACCTCTGAAATATATCCAACCAGAAGTCCCTGCAAATATTTGCTGCTGATATTCGATGTTACAACCTGTTCTCCGACCGCCACTTCATTTTCATTATTGGCAAGCTGTTCAAATTTTAAAAGTCCGTCCTGCACCGTCTGCAAATCTCCGCTTACAATACATTTGTCAAAGGTTGTCAGGATCATGGCACTTACATTTTTATCATCGATAATCGAACTTACTGTTGCCCAGTTCGGTCCGACTTCTGTGACGATCCCAACCAGTCCGGTTCCAGATAGGACATTCATATCTTCCCTGATCCCATCATTGCTTCCCTTATCAATCGTAAATTTCGAAAACCAGTTGCTATTCTCGCTGGCGATTACATTCGCAGCAACTTTCGGATAATCCGCTGTATTCTGATCCATCTTATATAGTTCTTTATATCTTTCCAGCGTTGCTGAATTCTGCTGCAATCGGTTATTCTCAGTCGTCATCTCTTCCAGGCGGGATTTCAGTTCTTTGTTTTCTTTTTTTATTTCCTGAAGTGTTGCAAAATTCTCTGAAACATCGCCGATCCACATCCCGACACGGTTGATTCCTTTCTGCATCGGCACGATCGTGTAACCTGCTGCCCAGGAAAGCGGTCCTTTCCCGGACTCTGCAAATCCGGAAAGTCCCATCAATACAATACATATGATAGCAAGGATCAGCAACCAGTATTTATTTGATGTTGAAAATTGATTCTTTCTTTTCATCTATCTTATCCACCTATAATTTTCATCCAACATTGAGTACGAAAGTTTTTTAAGTTCTTTTGAATTGATCATCCGTCGCAGCCCTTCTACTGCACACAGATCCGGCTTAGCAGCCACATGCACCGGATATCCAGTCACAGCTTCTATGTACCGGTCAAGCCCCGGTAGCCTGGAAACACCACCCGTCAGACAGATTCCATTCTTTCTGATTGAACGGGCTACCTCCGGTGGGGTCCGTTCAATCAACTGACCAATCTGCGAAGTGCAGGTTTCCAGAGATTCTTTCATCGCAGCCCGTACCGCACTGCTTGGGATTTCCTGGTATCTTGGTACACCAACAACCAGATTACGTCCGGCAACCACCATGGAAGCTTTTCCGTTTCCGCCAAGCACTCCAAAACGTTTTCTGAGAGCCTCGGCTGTCTGTCTTCCGATCAGAAAATCATAATTCCGGCGGACCATATTCTGAACTGCCACATCAAATGTCATACCACCGATCTTAAGCATTTTATTAAGTACCATGCCACCTGAACCTACTACAGATAATTCGGTTGTAGCCGCACCAAAATCAACGATCAGCATCCCTTTTGTCTTCCGGACATCAATTCCCATTCCGATACACTGCGCAACACCGCGTTCTACAATACTCACTTCTTTTGCTTTCGCCGTTGAATGAACAACCAGATCAAAAAACGCCCGTTTTTCAACTTCTGTGACATCCGTAGGTACTGCGATCAGATATTCTGATCCTCTTGTAAAACGGCGCTCTTTCTTCAGCAGATTCTGAAGAAGATACTGCATATCCGTAAATCTGCTGATTACACCTTCTTTCATCGGAAACACCACTTCAATATTTCCCGGTGTTCTCTCGAACATCGCATATGCTTCATCGCCGACAGCCAAGATCTCTTTTCCGTCCACAATAGCAATTACATTCTTCTCTTTCCACGTACTGTCCTGCTTTTTATCATACACCTTGATCTCATAAGTCCCGAGATCAAGACCGTAAATATTTCGCGCCATAATCTAAAGTTCCTTTCCATACTACTTTTCCTTAAGCAGCTTCTGCTCTGCGAGTGATACATAGCAGTTATCACCAATAATGATATGATCCAGAAGTTCAATTCCAAGAAGGCTTCCGCCCTCCCGGATGCGCTGCGTCACAAGAATATCTTCCCTGCTCGGCATCGGATCACCACTTGGATGATTGTGCAACAATATAATATAGACTGCGTTCTTTTGCAATGCCTCTATAAAAAGCTCTCTCGGGGAAATTACGGACATATTTACTGTCCCTCTCGAAATTTCGCTTTCTCCGATCAGTCTGGAACGCGTATTCAGCATCAGCAGTTTCAAATGCTCCTGCCTGTAATAGCGCATATCTTCCATATAATATGCTGCAATTGTATCCGGTCTTGAAAAATCCAGATCTTCTCTGGCTGAAAGCTGGGACATTCTCTTGGAAAGCTCGCAAAGGCATAAGATCTGAATAGCCTTTACTCTTCCGATTCCACTGATTTTCAGCAGTTCTTCTTTTGTCCAGCTTTGAAGATGGGCTTTGGCTTGTGGCTGTGTACCTTCTCCGGGATAAAAAAGCTTCCTGGCAAGATCCAGTGCACTCTCTCCCTTTGTTCCAGTCCTTAACAAAACAGCGAGCAATTCAATATCTGTTAAACTGCCCGCCCCAAAGCGTTCACATTTTTCATATGGCCGCTCTTCTGATAACATTTCTCGAATGGTATTTTTTTGATTCATCCTTTTGCAGGATTTGTTGATTCACACCAGACTCTCCACCCTTGTATATGGGATGCTTTATACATCCTATAAGAAACGATAAATGAATATGGAGATAATCACTCCAATAATGCTTGCGATCGTGATCTTAATCGTAAGACCAAACGTAATAACGACAAGTCCGAGGTTCAGAACAATCGGTGTCTCTACCCCGAAAGTCTGTCCATAAGAAAGCCAGCTAAGTGCTGGAACCCCTTCTGCAAGCACACCGATAAAGCCACCCAGAACAATTCCTGCCAAAATCAGCAAAAATAACGCCCAGGCATTCTTACTTCCGGCTCCTCTCATCTGTACTCCTCCTCTTTTGAATCACAAACTGATATCATTTTAGCATATTTTAAAAAACGTGTATAGACTTTTTAAATATTATTTTTTTCTTAACACAGCTGTTTTCTATAAAAACGGTGCATATTTTTGTCGAATTTTCTCTGCGATTTTAATACCGTCTGCTGCCGCCGACGTAATCCCGCCGGCATATCCTGCGCCCTCTCCGCAAGGATAAAGTCCTCCAATCACGCTTTCCAGCGAATGATTATCTCTTACGATCCGTACCGGCGAAGAGGTTCTGCTCTCCACTCCGGAAAGAATGGAAAGAGGATGCGAAAAACCTCGAATTTTCTTGTTAAAATCTTCCATCCCATCCACCAGCGCGCTACTGATCTTTGCCGGAAAAATCCCCGCCAGGTCTGTCTCTTCATACGCACCCTTCATACATGGCTCATGTCCCTGATACCAGACTTCTGCTTCGGTTTTTCCCTTTTCTTTTCCGGTCACACTCCGGTAAAAATCCCCGTATCTCTGTACCGGAATTTTCCCTTTTCCTGCTTTGTAAGCTGCCTTTTCCAGTTTTCTCTGGAATGCAATTCCGGCAAGCGGATGGTCGCTTTCAAAATCCTCCGGTGTAACCGTCACAACGATTGCGCTGTTGGCATTGTGGCTGTCGCGGGCATGATAGCTCATTCCGTTGACCGCAAGATATCCCTCCTCCGAAGACGCATTAACCACATAGCCTCCCGGACACATACAGAACGAATATACACCTCTTCCATCCGGCAGTTTTGCAGTCAGCTTATAGGCTGCTGCCGGAAGAGATGCCTTTGCATCCCCATACTGGGAATGATTGATCAACTCCTGCGGGTGTTCTGCACGTACACCAACCGCAAAGGATTTTGCCTCCATCGGAACCTTTTTCCCGAAGAGCATCGCAAAGGTCTCCCGCGCACTGTGTCCCGGTGCCAGAACCAGCGTCTCCGTCTGTATTTCTTCTTTTTCTTTTTTCAGAAGATCTTCATATATGATTCCTCTGATCCGCCTTGTATTTTCTGTAAAAAGGACCTCTGTCATCTGTGTATGGAAATGGATTTCACCACCCCACACAAGGATTTTCTCACGCATATTTCTGATCACAGTCCGTAGAATATCCGTTCCAATGTGTGGTTTATTCACATAAAGAATGTCTTTTGGTGCTCCGTTTTCCACGAAAATCTCCAGCACCTTACGATTGCGCCCCACCGGATCCTTGATCAGTGTATTTAGTTTTCCGTCTGAAAACGTCCCTGCTCCGCCTTCTCCAAACTGCACATTAGAATCCGGTTTCAGCACCCCCGTCTTCCAGAACTCCTCAACATCTTTCTGTCGCTCTTCTACCGGTGCCCCCTGTTCCAGAAGAACCGGCTGATACCCATATTCTGCAAGAAAATACGCGCAGAAAAGTCCGGCAGGACCGCATCCGACAACTACCGGACGTGACTTCAATTTTTCGTTGCCTCCTGCCGGAAAAACATATGGCATTGCTTCATGGAGTTGCACATTGCCTGCACGCTTTTTTCGGGTAAGCATCTTCAAAAGCTGTTTTTCATTGTCCGCTTTTACATCCACAGTATAGACATAGAACAGCTCCGGCTTCTTTCTGGCATCCAGAGACTGCTTGATAATCTCATAGCTCTGTACCGCTTCTGTCCTGCACATCAGTGTGTGCACAATCTTTTTCTTCAAATCCTCTTCCGTATGCGTAACCGGAAGCTTCAGCTGACTGATTCTAAGCATTTGCCGCTCCTTTCCCTGCCAGATAACCACTGGTCCATGCCCACTGCAGATTGTAACCTCCGCAGATTCCATCTACATCCAGAATTTCTCCTGCAAAATAAAGTCCTTTTACAACCTTCGACTCCATCGTGTCCGGATCAATTTCGCTTGTATCTACACCACCCGCACAGATCTGCGCCTGTTCAAACGGATTTGTCTTATCAATATAAGTCCGGAAATGCTTACAGATCCGGCAAAGTCTTTCCAGATTCTCTTCACTAAGGTCATGCACCGGCATTGTTCCTGAAATTCCAATTCTCTTAAGCAACGCACCGGCAAGCTTTTTGTGGAATAACCCATTAAAATACTGTTCCATCACAAGACCATCCAGCCTTATCTTCCGTTCCTTTAACATCTGCAAAAATTCTACATCTCCAAAATCCGGCATAAAATCCAGTTCTGCAAAAACTTCTTTCTTTTCATACAGACCTCTCGCTGCATAACGGCTGATCTGAAAGACCGGAATCCCGGAAATACCATAATCCGTAAGCTGCAGCTCGCCGATATCAGAAGCCGTTTCTGTCCCATCGATAAAAACCGTTACTTTTCCATGAGTACGAACGCCTGCGACTTGCCGGTACAGCTTTTCCCTGCACCGGAGCTGTACCAGAGCCGGGACAACCGGAACCAGCTTATGTCCCAGCATTTTTGCCAGGTCATATCCACTTCCGTCACTCCCTAGCTTTGCAGCTGCCTTTGATCCGGCCGCAAGGATCACAGCCTCACCGGAAATCATTCCTTTTTTCCCATCTTTTGAAAAACTGATCTGAAAACCATTTTTCTTTGGTATGATCCCAAATACGCGAACTCCGGTGAATCCGGATCTTTGCCAGTTTCAGCGCAGACTCCAGCGCTTCCCTCACTGCCGAGGCTTGCTCGGACCAGGGATACAGATAGCCATTTTTATCCTTCGGATAAATTCCAAGATTTTTAAAAAAAGATGTTGTCTCAGGCTCAGAAAATTTTCCGATTGATTTCCATGCAAATCCGCTATTATCGCTTCGATAGCAGGATGGATCCTGAAAACGATTGGTAAAGTTACATCTGCCATTACCCGTCGACAGTATTTTTCTGCCAATTATTTCATTCTGTTCCAGAAGCAGTACATCTGCGCCGTTCTGCGCCGCCGTAAGTGCAGCCATACTGCCAGCTGCTCCGCCGCCGATGATGATGACTCTTTTTTTCATTCTATAATTCCTTTACAATTCCTTTTTCATATAACTTCTGAAGAGACATTAAAATACCAAGTTTTGCATGCGCCCAGGTGAGACCTCCCTGAAAATATACTGCATACGGTTCTTTGATCGGTCCATCTGCACTCAGTTCGATGGACGATCCCTGTACAAATGCCCCTGCCGCCATAATCACATCACTGTCATATCCCGGCATTGCCCACGGTTCCGGTGTTACATAACTGTCAACCGGTGCTGCCGCCTGGATTCCCTGACAGAATGCGATTACACCTTCCGCACTTCCAAGTGTTACCGCCTGAATGATATCGTGGCGTTCCTCTTTTCCGTCCGGTACAACTGCATAACCAAGCTTTTCATATACATTCGCCGCAAAAATAGCACCTTTTAACGCACCTGCAACAACAGTCGGTGCAAGGAAAAGTCCCTGATAAAACGACTGCATCACACCAAGTGAAGCACCCACTTCTTTTCCAAGTCCAGGAGAAGTAAGGCGGTAAGCACACTGCTCGATCAGATCCTTTCTTCCAGCCACATAGCCACCGATCGGGGCAAGTCCGCCGCCCGGATTCTTGATCAGGGAACCGACAACCAGATCCGCACCCACATCACTTGGCTCCTTTTCTTCTACGAATTCACCATAGCAGTTATCCACCATACAGATGACTTCCGGTTTGATCTTCTTGACAAATGCAATTGCTTCCCCAATTTGATCCACAGAAAAACTCGGTCTTGTCTGATATCCTTTGGAACGCTGAATCGTGATCAGCTTTGTTTTCTCGCCAATTGCTTTTTCAATCGAATCAAAGTCAAAGCTTCCGTCCGGCAGCAGGTCCACCTGGTTATAGATTACTCCATATTCTGCAAGGGAACCTGTGGATTGGCGGATTCCAATGACCTCTTCCAGTGTGTCATAAGGCTTTCCTGCGATGGAAAGCAGTTCATCACCAGGTCTTAAATTTGCAGAAAGTGTTAAAGCAAGTGCATGGGTTCCACAAGTAATCTGTGGCCTTACCAGCGCATCTTCAGTATGAAAGACATTTGCATACACCTTTTCCAGCGTATCTCTTCCGAAATCATTGTATCCATAGCCAGATGCATAGTTAAAGCATTCTGCATTCACCCTTGCTTCCTGCATGGCATGAATGACCTTCAGCTGGTTCAACTCTGCCATCTTATCGATCTTATCAAAACGTTCTTTCAGTGTTTTTTCAATTTTTTCTCCAAAGTCATGAACTTCCGGTGAAATTCCGGTCTGTTCATATAATTTCTGTATTTTCTGACTGATATCCATTAGTCTGTAATCTCCTTTTCTTTCAGTATCGCAAGCATTGCCTGCAAAATCTTCTCTTCATCGTATCCGAATTCCTCTTTCTGGATCCAGTTCACATCCCGCTCTCTGCGGAACCAGGTCAACTGGCGTTTTGCAAAATGACGGGTATCCCTTTTCAGGATCGTTACCGCTTCTTCAAGTGAATTCTTTCCATCCAGATAATCCAGAATTTCCTTATATCCAAGTCCCTGCATTGAAACCATTTCCCTTGTGCATCCTCTGGTCTTTAAAGCAGTCACCTCATCTACAAGCCCCTGCTCCACCATCAGATCCACACGACGATCAATCCGCTCATACAAACGGCTACGCACATCATTCAGAACAAAATACGCAAACCGATACGGGGAATCCTTCTCCCGTTCTGCTTCATTATGTTCGGAAATCTTTGTTCCTGTCTCATGATAATATTCCAGAGCACGAATCACCCGTTTTACATTATTTGCATGAATTGCATCTGCCGACTTTGGATCCGCTTCCCGTAGCCTGTCATGGAGCGCCTGCGCACCATGCTCCTTTGCATACGTTTCCAGCTTCTTTCGATAGGCAGTGTTTTCTTCTCCCTTTTCAAAATCAATGTCATACAAAAGCGCCTGGATATAAAATCCCGTGCCACCTACAACAATCGGAATACGTCCTCTCTTATAGATCTCTACCATTGCATCTTTTGCCATCTTCTGAAAAACAGCTACATTAAATTCCTCTTCCGGATTAAGCACATCGATCAGATAATGTTTCACACCTTTCATCTCTTCCGGCAAAATCTTTGCGGAACCAATATCCATGTGCCGGTATACCTGCATCGAATCCGCCGAAATGATCTCTCCTCCAATTGCTTTTGCAAGGCCAATCGACGCAGCTGTCTTTCCGACAGCAGTCGGGCCTGTCAAAATGATCAGTGGCTTTTTCTTCTCTGTCATCTGTGTCATGTTCTTCTCCTACACAATACGCTTAAATTTCTTTTCCAGTTCCCGCTTTGTCATCGCAATGATCGTTGGTCTGCCATGCGGACAATGATATGGATTATCCAGGGACAACAGTTCATTGATCAGTTCATCCATTTCTGCATAGGACAGCTTCATATTTCCTTTGACAGCCGCCTTGCAGGACATGGACGCAATCTTCTCATCAATCAGCTCTGGTTCCAGACTGGTCGATAACCCATCCGACAGGGAATCCAACATTTCAAGAAGCAGTTCCTTTTTGGCGATTCCAAACAGATTATCCGGAATTGCGCGAACTGCGTACTCGTCACCACCAAATGGCTCAATTTCAAACCCGATTGCCGTAAAGCGGTCTTTAAATGTCTCCAACACATCAATCTCCTGCATAGAAAGGCTCAGGATGATCGGTGGGCTCAAGTATTGTGAAGTATACTCTCTCTTCTTCATTCCTGCAAGGGCCCTTTCATAAAGGACTCTTTCATGTGCGGCATGCTGGTCTATAATATAGAGGCTGTCACGATACTGGATCAGCCAGTAGGTTTCAAAAACCTGTCCGATGATCCGGTATTCCTGTCTTGCCTCTTTCTTTAAAATCTGCTCTTCAAACAAATCTAACTGTTTTACTTTTTTTGCTTTCAAATCCTTTAAAAACAGATTTGACTCTGTTTTTTCTGGATCACGCTCTGTTTTTTCTTTACTTTTATCAGAATACGCTCTGTTTTCTGTTCCTTTATTCTGGATATCTACAGCCGGATTTTCATCTAATGCAGCCATCTTTGGCTCTTTGGCACCGATATTCTTCTCTTGCTCTTCTTTTGCTTCTGCAAGATGACTGGCATAAACCCGCTCCCTCATCTTCTGCATAAAATAATCCAGCTTTTCGTCACCGGTTGAGACTGTCTTTTCTGTACTTATCTGTGTCTGAAGTTCTGCTGACGGCATCTCTGACTGCGACCAGGATTCCGCTCGCTCTGCCCCCTCCTGAACGGAACTCTTTCGCATCTTAGGTGAAGTGCCATCTGTTCGATATGGATTTCCCGCATCTCTTATAACAGTTTTCTTTTCCTGTCTTTTTTCAGACATTCCCGGTACTTTGATCTCAGACATTTCCACTTCCGGAATCAACTCCGGCTCATGCAGTCCCTTACTGATCGCCTCATAAAGCAGATTGTAAATCCCCTGCTGGTTACTGAACCTAAGTTCCATCTTGGATGGATGCACATTTACATCAATTTTTTCCGGATTGATCTCAATCTGGAATGCAACAAACGGATAACGATGCTGCATCGTAAAATCTTTGTATCCATCTTCAATCGCTTTTGCAAGAATACTGTTCCTTACATAACGCCCGTTGACAAAATAATTTTCAAAATTTCGATTTCCACGGTTAATCACTGGCTTTCCCAGATATCCGGACAGCCTTACACCATCTTTTTCAAATTCCAGTGGGATCAGATTGTTCGCAATTTCCCGTCCGTAAATGTGGTAAATGACATCTTTCATCTTCCCGTTCCCGGAAGTATGCAGCTTTACCTGTCCATTGTTGATAAACCGGAAGGAAATATCCGGATGCGAAAGGGCAAGTCTGGTCAGCAGATCACTGATATGGCTTGCCTCTGTCATCGGCGTCTTCAGAAATTTGCGCCTGGCAGGTGTATTAAAAAACAGCTGACGCACCAGAAAGGTCGTCCCATCCGGCGCTCCGGTCTCCTCCGGCGTTCTTCCTTTTCCGCCTTCTATGATATATTTTGTCCCAAATACGTCTTCTCTTGTCTTTGTGATCAGTTCCACTCTTGCAACTGCCGAAATACTCGACAACGCTTCTCCGCGGAACCCAAGAGAAGACAAATGTGTCAGATCCTCTGCACTGCGGATTTTGCTGGTCGAATGGCGCAGAAATGCATTTTCCACGTCCTGTTTCGCGATCCCACAACCATTATCCGTAATTCGTATCAGAGAAATCCCGCCCTCTTCAATCTCCACAGTCACCGCTGTAGATCCTGCGTCAATCGCATTTTCCACCAGCTCTTTCACAACAGAAGCCGGGCGTTCAATCACTTCCCCGGCTGCTATCTTATCAATTGTAATCTGATCCAGCAATTCTATATGCGGCATTCGATTCTTCTTTCCTTTCTCTTATGGATCAGCCTACCATCTGTTCCGCAGCTTATTCTGCAGCTGATACAGTTTGTTCATGGCATCCATTGGCGTCAT
>OLQR01001156.1_pt1 | contig 16634 bp, 18 predicted proteins | sample 1671881 | NCBI WGS metagenome assembly OLQR01 (sample SAMEA3136623, study PRJEB25190) | human gut metagenome | biome: human gut; feature: human-associated habitat; material: faeces | place: Austria | collected 2013 | reverse complement strand
TTTTGCCCCCGCCGCGGGGCGCGGCACGCTCCCGCCGTCCGCAGACGGCGAATCCCCTCGCTGAGGTTCAGCGGAAAACTTCCTGCCCCGTTAGGGCGAACCCGCCTGTGGCAGTTCGTGTGCCCCGGTCCGCCGGTGCAGGAAAAGGAGCCGCCCCGTTAGGGCCGAACCCGCCTGCGGCAGTTCGTGTGCCCCGGTCAACCGGTGCAGGAAAGTGCCGGGTTCAACCCGCGATAAAAATTTTCAAGAAAATATGCGTTACCCTCTTGCAAAATACGCGAAAATAGGGTATTATATACAAGCACTGTTTTGTATGAACAGTCGAATGATGCTTAATGATGTAAAAAATACTATTATTTGGAGGCATAGCGATTATGACCGCAGGTGAATTTCGTAACGGCGTAACTTTTGAAATGGACGGTCAGGTACAGCAGGTTATTGAGTTCCAGCATGTAAAGCCGGGCAAGGGCGCTGCTTTTGTTCGTGTCAAGATGAAGAACGTCGTAACCGGTGCGGTTACTGAGACCTCCTTCAACCCGACTGCTAAGTTCGAGGAGGCTTTCGTAGAGCGCCGCGAGATGCAGTATCTGTACAATGAAGGTGACCTGTACTACTTCATGGACAACGAGACCTACGAGCAGATCCCGATCAGCAAGGATACTCTGGGCGACGATTTCCGCTTCGTGAAGGAGAACGAGAACGTTAAGGTTCTTTCCTACAAGGGCAGCGTTTTCGCAGTTGAGCCGCCGCTGTTCGTTGAGCTCGAGATCACTGAGACCGAGCCGGGCGTTAAGGGCAACACGGCTACTAACGTACTCAAGCCCGCTACCGTTGAGACCGGTGCTGTTGTTAAGGTTCCGATCTTTATCGAGCAGGGTGAGCGCATCCAGATCGACACCCGTACCGGTGAGTATCTGGGCCGCAGCAAGACCAAGTAAAAATTTGCAGCCAGCAGGGATGGCAGCCGCCATCCCTGATTTGGACATTTAGCTCAGCTGGAAGAGCATCCGCTTGACGTGCGGAAGGTCAGCGGTTCGAACCCGTTAATGTCCACCACCAAGCCACTCATTTTGAGTGGCTTTTTCTTTTGTCTGCACAAAAGCAGCTGAGACCCCACATCTCAGCTGCTTCTATTTTCGTCCCACATTTTGCTTTTACTCTCTGTGCTGCCGCTATCCTTCGGCAGCTGCCTTTTATTGCTCGGTCTCGCGGATATATTTGAAAACCGAGTGCTCCAGATAAAATTGCACGTCACCTTCTGTCAGCGCATACGGCTTGTGGCCGTCAATGCACAGCCAGTATCGTCCGTCCGCACCTTGCTTGAGATAGGCATTCTCGTCGTCAAAATAGACGGTCGAGCTGCTGTCAGGCTCGGCCGGCGGCTCGAATGCCGGCTGCGGCAGCACCGCATACGACAGTGCCAGCAGGACGGCAAAGCTGCCGATGAGTACGGCGCTTGCGGTTCGGCCGTTCGGCTGCTCTGCGCAGGCGAGCACGGCGGTGAACCGCTCCCGCATGGCCTTGTCCGCCTCGGCGCGAAACAGGGCCGTGGACGGCTGTGGCACCGGCTGCTGTGTGCAGCCTTGTTTCATCGCGGAGAGGATGGCGCGCAGATAGGCTGTGCGTTCCTGCGCATTCAGCGTCTGTGCAATCGCACGGTCACACTTAAGCTCGAGCGTCTGTTCCAAATCCTTCTGCAGCAGGTATACGACCGGATTCCACCAGAAAATGATGCAGTACAGCGTTACGAGCAGCTTGACAGCCGTATCATGGTTGAGAAAATGCGTGTACTCGTGCAGCAGAATGTAATGCAGCTCGGCATCGGTGTACGTCTTGTCCGGCAGAATGATATATCGGCGCAGCACACCTACGCCAAAGGCGGATTCGATATTCGCGGCTGTACGTCCGCGAACTTTGATGGTGCGGCCGGTCTGCCGCCGGATCTCGCTCAGCAGGGAAGCCGTGCGGTTGTTCCATGGCCTGGCTTGCCGCGCAGCGCGGATGGCTTTGCGATACTGCAGCGCGTAACGAATCAGCAGAAAAACTGTGCCGAACAGCCAGATTGCACACAAAAGCAGTCCGATCGGCAGGTGCGTGACCGGCTCAGGCTTGCGCGTTAGAAAGCTGTAGATGCGCGGATACACGACGCTGTCGCTCACAATCACTGTGTGCGGAAACTCGAGCGGCAGCAGCAGGCGCGCGGCGCAGAACAGGTACAGCAGCACCATGGTCAGCACGCCGAAATGCGGCCGGAAGCGTGTGCGCCGCACAAGATAGATTACAATAATCAACAAACTGCTCCACAAAAGTGCAGATATAAAGGAAAACAGGGTTATTTGCATATTATTTCTCTTCTTTGTTCTGCAGCGCAGCTTCGTACTGATCGACCATTTTTTCCAGCTCGGCAATCAGCTTTTCTTCCTGCTCGGATTCGTTTGATTTTGCAGGTTTTTTGAACAGCGCCACGGCGATTCGGGCAAACAGTGCCTGGTTCACGCCTTGCTCCTCGAGCATGTTCGCCAGAAATTCGTCCTTGGTGTAGCAGGGGACGAACTGCCGCGACTGATAGCGTCCGTTCTGCAGCAGACCGCTGACCTGCACCATGCCTTTTTTGACAAGCTGACCGAGCAGTTTGTCGATATAATTGGTGTTCCAGCGGGCTTCCGTAACTTTTTCGGCAAGCTGCAGCGTTGTGAGCGGACGGTTTTCCCGCCATAAGGTGTCCATCAGAATTTCCTCGGAGTTGGACAGCTTGAAGCGCTTCATTGACCTCACCTCTGTTTTGATAATCACTTGTAAGGTGTTTATTATAAGATAAGAATAACCACCTTCAAGGTGGTTGTCAATATCTTGATGGAAATTTGTAGGAATATCTAAAACAGGACATGATAAATTGTGAGAAGTGACAACATATTTTCTGGTGACAGGGGGAGAGGCACACCTTTCGGTGTGCCTCATCTCATTTTCCGCAGATATTCTTTTTGCAGGCGCTGACGGGGTACCACGCACATCCGCGACAAATATCCTCCAGCATGGCCGGGGTCATTTGTGTGTCGATTGCACGGATCAGGTCCTGATAAACATACTCGCCCTCGTGCAGACCAAAGTATTCGACCGTCTTTCGGTCAAAGCGGGAGACCTTGTCCTGTGTGTCGCATAAGCCGTCCGTATTGTGCGGACAGCACGCGCAGAGGGAATCCGGGCCGAACGTGAGCCGGATTTTCTCACCGGGCACATGGCGCAGCCGATGTACGACCGCATTCATGTTGTCCACGAAATCCGTGCTGTATCCCTTGCCGGAGTAGCCTTGTGTGCAAAGCAGATGATGCGGGCGCAGCCGGATCATGCCTTGATCCCCGGGATGCGCTTGCGAACGAGAAAGCCGATCACGGTTGCAAGAACGGCCTTGATGACAGCGGTCGGGATGAATGGCAGCACGCATGCGGTCACGCCTGCGGCGATCGAGCTGTTCATGAGTACGCAGAACATCGCCGTGCCGACAACATAGTTGGCAATCGTGCCGATAATCAGTGCGAGTACATACGCGCCGCGGAATGCTTGACGGTGGTCGGCGCCCCAGCCGATGATAAACGCCATCAGCGGGAAGGAGATCAGAAAACCGCCGGTAGGACCGATAAACTTGTCAAAACCGCCGGAAAAGTTCGCAAGCACCGGTACGCCGACGGCACCGAGCAGCAGATAAATTACGCTTGAAACCGTGCTCAGCTTGGCGCCGAGAACGACAGCCGCCAGTGTGATTGCGAACGTCTGCATGGTCATGGGTACGCCGCCGGGCATCGGAATGGAAATCTGCGCCATGATCGCGATGACCGCCGCGAACAGTCCGGAATAGCAGATCTCGCGCACGGAAAAACGGCTGCGCGGCGCAGTTTTGCTGGAAATGTCACTCATTGGGAGTTCCTCCTCGTTGTTTTGCTTATTGCATTAAACCACAGATTTACTGCAATGTCAACTGATTTTGCAAAAATGGTTTACGGTATGCGCGAAAAAAGAAACAGCTGTTCCGTGCATTTGCATAGAACAGCTGTTTGCTCAGCTCGCAGAGCGCTCCCAGCGGGCAAAAATGCGGTGGAGAATCAGGCAGAACAGCAGCGCAAAGACCACGCCGAACACATTCTGCGCGACACGCAGACCGACCGCGCTTTTGAGTCCGTATGCGCTGGTTGCAATAGCGAGCGCACCGAACGTGTTGAACACAGCCTGCCAGCCGTATTTCGCGGAAAAACCGACACCGATGCCGCCAATCACGCCAATATAGGCGTAAATCGAGGACGGAAGCAGGAAATACAGCGCTAAAAAGCAGCAAACACCCGCTATATTTCCGATGATACGCCAGCGAACGCGGTAGCGCATATCGTCCATCGCGGGAAGGATTGCGCTCATGGCGGCAATGCCCGCCCACATCGCACGCGGCATGCCGCTCAGCTCTGCAAGGAAAAGCACGAGCGGAACGCAGATGATCTGGCAAAGCTGCCATTTGGAGCGCGGATGGCGCAGATCGAAAGCAGGAAGGATGTCTCCTGCACAGAGCTCATAGGCATTGCCGCGATGGTTGCCGTAGAATACCGCGCAGACCAGAAGCGCACCGACAGCAAGTCCAAACAGGCGCATTTGATAGGCGTGCCCGCTCACATCGTAACCATACAGCAGCAGATAGCCGAGCACGAGTGTGGACTGATTGAACATTCTCGGCTCGTGGCAGCCGAACAGAATGAGCAGAGCAATCGCAGCAGCATTGATGAACAATCCGCCGACCGGGCCCGCCAGATTGGCTGCATGCGGTCCGACGGCCATAATGCCGAAAAATCCGGCGAGCAGCAACGTGGACTGCCCTGTGCGAATGCACAGATGTGCGCTGCGGAATACGAGCAGATACAGCAGCACGACTACGCCGACAATGCTGTTGTCCGCGCCGAAGCCCAGACTGTAAAGTGAAACAAAAATAAAGCAGAATGCGACGGTTATCGCAATTTTGGTCAAGTACACGGCAATATGGTACAGCTTTTCACGCTGTGACGCACTCTCGCGGATGAGTTTCTTTGAGCCTGCCTGATTGACCTGTAATTCCTGATAAAATGTCATGAAATTCCTTTCCAATCGGTGAAAATGAGTAACTATATAACTGTATCACCATCGAGAAAGAATTTCAACTGTTTTTTTTAAAATCGAACAACAGGCCGGATATACTTCCAGAAACGCACACAATCATGCACAAAATAGAACACACGACCGGGTGCGGTATCCAGACAGCAGCCGGCGGCCTCGTAATCGAAATCGCGCATCGCACGCTCGATTTTCGCCTCAACAAGACTGTTTTCCGTCTGCAGATCAAACGGACCGTGCTCGAAAACCAGATAATCCCCTTCGGGAACCTCCATCAGCTGCAGCGGAGCGGGCACCGCGTCGGTGCAATCGCGCGGCAGACGCACACCCCAGCATTCCGCCAGAGGAATGCCCCAGCTGCAGATACGGCCGCTCGGCTCGTTCACGAACGCCATCTGCTGCTCGGCTTCGGGGGCAAGCTGCCGCAGAAGGGTGCTGACCGTCTCCAAATCCGCACCGGGAATGCAGGACTGCTTTTGCATAAAATCCCAGTAGCCGATGCTCTCATAGTTGCGAATATGTGCAAATTTGTGCGCCGGAAGCGTGATAAAATACGTCTGTACATCGTTTTCCGTGCCTGCGGGAGCCTGCTCTGCGAGATAACAGTCCAGCGGCCGAATCACCGTGCGCAGCGACAGCGGGCGGGGAGAGCGCCGATATTCGCCGGGCGTGATGCCGTAAGCCGCACGGAACGCGCGCGTGAACGCCTCCTGCGAGGAAAAACCGCAGTCGAGCGCGATATCAAGCAGCCGCTGTTCTCCGTCCCGAACCGCGGGCAGCGCGAGCGCCGGACGGCGTGCCTGCACAAAATTCCGCAGGGAGGTACCCGTCAGCGCGTGGAATTGGTGCGAAACCTGCGACTGCGAACAGTCAAGCAGCCTCGCTAAATGCGCGAGTGTCAGCGTTTCGCCCTCGTGCGTACGGATACAGCGGTCAATCTCAGCGATCAGCCGCAGAACATTGTCGTGCCAGTTTTGCATGAAAATCCCTCCTTGTCCCTGCATTATACAGGAAAATGAGCTGTGCCGCTTGATCTGACCTGCAAAAAAGAAAAACCGACGTAAAAACGCCGGTTTTCGATCTTATCCGTTCTTCTTGATGGCATTGATGAGCTGCTCGGCCTGCGGAGCGCCGTGCTTCTTGGCCTGCTCGGCCCAGTAGAGCGCCTCGCGCGCGTTATGCGGCGTGCCTTCGCCGCGTGCGTACAGGATGGCGGTGTTCATCATGCACGCTGCGTTGCCGCCCTGAGCGGCCTTGAGAAAATACTGGAAGGCGAAGGCCGCATCCTGCGGAACGCCGGTACCGGTGCTGTACAGCCATGCCAGACGGCCCATCGCCAGCACGTTGCCGCGGTTTGCGGCAATCTGGTACCAGCGGACAGCCTCGTCCATGTCCTTCTCCAAGCCGCGGTCGCCCGTCTCGATCAGGCTGGCGATCAGTGCCGCAGCCTCCGGATGACCGTATTCAGCGGCCTTGCGGTACCAGGTGAGCGCGGTCTGCTGATTCTTTTTCACGCCGAAGCCCTTGTCATGGTAGCACGCCAGATTGAACATAGCAACCGGATCGTTTTGCTCAGCCGCCTTTTTTGTCCATTCAAAGGCATTCGCAGTATTCTTTTCCACGCCCTGTCCGCGCTCATACAGCGAGCCGAGCGCACGCTGCGCCGGCGCACAGCCGTCCTCCGCGAGAGCCAGCCACTGACCGGCTGCTTCGGCAAAATTGCCTGCCTTATATGCGTCCAGAGCCTGCTCGAACGCCTGTTCAATGCTCTGCTGATTTTCCTTGTTCGCTTCCATTGTTTACTCCTCCAGACAGTACCGCCTTCGAAATATGCGGTATGCAGATATCTTATTCTATCACACCGCACGTCGAAAGTCTACGAAAAAAGCGGAAGAAATAGCATGGCACAACCGTATCTTGACAAAAATGTGAAATGTGTGTGAATGGACTTGCGCTTTGCGCTGAAAAAACGTAAACTGGAAATAGGATTTCTTAATTATTCACCATATAGATTGTAAAACAACGGCACTTCAGATAAAAGGAGAATGTCAAATGGGACTTATCAAAGCAGCAGCAGGCGCGGGCGGCGGTGTGCTGGCTGACCAGTGGAAGGAATATTTTTACTGTGATGCGATAAACGCGGATGTGCTCGCGGTCAAGGGCCGCAAAAAGGTCACCAAGCGGTCGAGCAACACCAAGGGTGACGAGGATATCATCACGAGCGGCTCGGTCATCGCGGTGGCGGACGGACAGGCGATGATGATCGTCGATCAGGGCAAGGTCGTGGAAGCCGCATTCGAGCCGGGTGAGTTCGTCTACGATTCGTCCGCCGAGCCGACTATTTTCGCCGGTTCGTTTGGTGACAGCGTATGCAAAATGTTCGCCAACATGGCCAAGCGCTTCACGTTCGGCGGAGAAGCGCCGCGCACGCAGCGCGTCTACTATTTCAACACCAAGGAGCTGACCGGCAACAAGTACGGAACCGCGTCTCCGGTGCCGTTCCGCGTGCTCGATGAGCGGGCGGGCATCGACATGGACATTGGTCTGCGGTGCTTCGGCGAGTACAGCTACAGGATTGTCAATCCCATGCTGTTCTATACCAACGTGTGCGGCAACATGGCAGAGGAATACCGCCGGGAAAATCTGGACAGCCAGCTCAAAAGCGAGCTGTTGACCGCGCTGCAGCCCGCCTTTGCGCGCATTGGTGCAAACGGTGTGCGCTACTCGGCGCTGCCCGCGCATACGATGGAGATTGCGGACGCGCTCAACGAACAGCTTTCGTCCAAGTGGCGTGAGCTGCGCGGCATCGAGATCGTATCGTTCGGCGTCAACTCGGTCAAGGCAGACGAGGAGGACGAAAAGACCATCAAGGAAATGCAGCGCGAGGCTGCCTACCGCGACCCGACCCGTGCGGCAGGCTCGCTCGTGCACGCACAGGCCGAGGCGATGAAGTCTGCGGCAGCGAACGCGAACGCCGGTCCGGCGATGGCGTTCATGGGCATGAATATGGCCAGTCAGGCAGGCGGCGCCAGCGTGCAGAATCTGTACGCAATGGGTCAGCAGCAGGCGCAGGCGACAGGCGAGTGGACGTGCTCGTGCGGACAGACCGGCAACACCGGAAAATTCTGCATGGGCTGTGGCAGGCCTAAGCCCGAGCAGAATAGCTGGAAATGCGTTTGCGGTACGGTCAATACCGGCAAATTCTGCTCCGAGTGCGGAAAACCCCGACCGGAGAATACGGCCTGGACGTGCTCGTGCGGCGCGGTCAATCAGGGAAAGTTCTGCTCGGAGTGCGGTAAGGCGAAGCCGAATATGTAAAAATGATAGACGATTCAATGTATATCGCGGGGTAAGGGCACCCGCCCTGCGGATTCACTTCAAAAATAAAAAGTGATGGTGAAGAAATGTCAGACAAAGCAACAAACTACCAATGCCCGTCCTGCACGGGACCGCTGCACTACGACGGTGCCGCAGGACGGCTGCAATGCGACTACTGCGGCTCGTCATTTGACCCGGCGGAGATCGAAAAGCTGTACGCCGAAAAGGAACAGCAGGCCGCTTCTCAGCCGGAGACGGGGAGCGACACCGGCGAATGGCAGTCCTCCGCAGATGAGGACTGGGGCACGGATGCGGACAAGATGCGCGTATACAGCTGCCCGTCCTGTGGTGCGCAGCTGATCTGCGAGGAGACCACGGCGGCGACCTCGTGCCCGTACTGCGGCAACCCGACCGTCATTCCCGAGCAGTTCAGCGGCATTCTCAAGCCGGACTACATATTGCCGTTCAAACTGAGCAAGGAGGATGCGGTTTCCGCGCTCAAGCGGCATTACAAGGGAAAGCTGCTGCTGCCCAAGCTGTTCCGCGATAATAACCATATCGAGGAGCTGCGCGGCATTTATGTGCCGTTCTGGCTGTTTGACGGCGAAGCCGAAGGCAGCGCGAATTACATGGCAACGACCACGCGCGTGTTCCGTCACGGAGACACGGAAATCACCGAGACCAGCTTTTATGAGGTGCAGCGCGCGGGTACGCTGCCGTTCAGCCGCGTGCCGGTGGATGCATCGCGCAAAATGCCGGATGATTATATGGATTCCATCGAGCCGTTTGATTATGCCGGCCTGAAGCCGTTCTCGACCGCCTATCTGCCCGGATTTTTCGCGGATAAGTTCGATGTTTCCATCGAGGAGAGCAGCAGCCGCGCGGACAAACGCTGTCGGCAGTCGCTGTCGGATGCGCTGCAGGGAACCGCGCGAAACGGCCGTCCGTATACCTCGGTCATGCCGACCGGAGAGGACATTCACCTCAAACGCACCGGCGTGCATTACGCGCTGCTGCCGGTCTGGATGCTGAATACCCGCTGGAACGGCAAGAATTACATGTTTGCGATGAACGGTCAGACCGGACGCATGGTCGGTGACCTGCCGGTGGACAGAAAGCGGTTCTGGGGTCTGTTTGCCGCCGTTGCCGCGCCTATGACTGCGGTGCTGACGGCGCTGCTGTATTTTCTGTAAGGAGGCGGCGTAGATGAAAAACAAGAGAAAACTGCGTCTGGCTGCGCTCTTGGCAGTGCTTTTGCTGCTGTTTCCGGCCTTTGCGGTTGAGGACGATATAACGGATGAGAGCGACACCTCGACCACCCAGACGGAGGAAACTGACCAGACCGCACAGCTCGGCGGCACGGATTCCATTGACCCGTCGGCAGACAAGCCGCGCGTATTCGACTATGAAGAGGTGCTGACGCAGACCCAGATTGACACGCTCGAGGAAAAGACCAGGGCGATTGCGGAGAAATACAGCATCGGCGTCGGCATCATCACGATTGACGACTACACGCCGTACGGCGATGGCGCTTACGACGCGGCGGAGCAGCTCTACAACGAGCTTGATCTGGGTGCGAGCGAGGACGGCGACGGCGTGGCGCTGCTCATCAGTCTGGATGACCGCGATTTTGCGACCTATGCGCACGGTGCGAAAGCTGAAGAGATTTTCAGCGATGCGGTCCAGCAGGATTTGGAGCAGTATTTCCTGGATAATTTCGGAAACGACGACTGGTACGGCGGCTTTTCGGACTTCGTTTCCGGCTGTGAGTGGTATTTGCAGCATGTTGCCGAAGGCGGCGAAGCCGGTGTGCCGGTGCATAATGAGGTCGAGATTTCGGACAGTACGCAGGAAGACACAGCGGACGATTCGTTTTCGCTCGGCGGTGCATTCGGCCTGTCGCTGCTCATTTCGTGCGTGGCGGCGCTGATCGTGTGCATGGTGTTCCGTTCGCAGATGAAATCCGTGCGTACACAGACAACCGCAAACCAGTATGTGGGAAACGGCGGCCTCAATCTGACGCTCAGCCGCGATATTTACCGTTATACCTCGCAGAAGCGGCGGCAGATTCCGCGGAATGACAATAATAACAACTCGACCGGCGGCGGTCACGGCGGAGCCGGATTTTCCGGCAGCATCAGCCATACCAGCAGTTCGGGACATGGGAGAAGCGGTAAATTCTGAATGAAGAATGAACATAGCTGCATTTTCCGTAAACAAAAAGCAAAAGACAGCCGACAGGCTGTCTTTTTTATGCAAAAAACGGAGATAACTCCGCAATGTTCGCAATCGTTTTGGATTCCTCCGGAAAGTCCTTCTGCAGCCTTGCGGCACACCGTCTGCAGAAATCCTCATACAACTCGGGATTTTCCCGCATTTGTTGCTTGAAGCCCCAGATATGGGTAAAATATCCGTTCTGCGCACCGTCGAACAGCGCAGGCAGGTCACTGAGGGCAGCCGCGTGCGCGTGCTTTTTCTCCGCGCACATGGCGAGCAGCCGCTGCTCGGCGAACACCATGTAGGTGAGTGTGTCGTCGGTATCCGGTGAGCAGCGCATGAAGCGGATGGCGGTGTCCGTGTAGTACCGTCGGAACTCGTCATTGCCGAAATAGGCGAGTGCGGTATTGAACGGCTGTACCGTCCAGTCAAATGAATCAAGCGGGAAGCCTTCGTTTTTGGCGAATGCCGTTTGATCCGGATAGATGGACGGCATAATGTCCTCGCGGTGGATGGCTGCGGTGTCCGGTCTGTCGAGCAGATTGCTGATGGATTTCCAGCAGATGAAATCAGTATCAAGCATCACACACGGCGATGACACAGCGGAGAGCGCGTACAGCTTGCCGGCCGCCCAGAAGGCTGTGGCGTTTATGTCCTCGGGCATGGTGTCCAACAGAGGATACACGCCGTCATCCCACAAAAAACGAAGCCCGAGCGATTCATAATAACGCTTGGCAGGTGTGTCGCAGATCATGCGGATCGAACCGTTCTCTCTGCGCCACTCGAGCGCGGAAAGCGCGGTCGTGAGCAGTTCAAACGGCTCGATTCGGTATTCCATATGGGGATTGCGGATGAAAAATGGTCTTGTCCAGTTGGAGTGGAACGCCTGCATCAGATCAGCTCCAATCCGTAGCCGCCGACCGGGCACGAGCCGGAACCGAACCGGAACGAACCTGATCCGGAACCGGAATAACTGGTGCGGTAAGAGGTGGTGTACGAGGTCACATACGAGCCGGAGCCTGAGCCGCACGGCACGCAAACGGTCTGTATAACGGTAGTTTCACCGGATGCGGAGACAACGGTTTCCTCACCCGCTGTCGAGGGGACAGCGCCGCCCATGATGGGCACCGGCGGGCGTTCGTCATCGGCCGGATACCAGCCCTCCGGGTAGGGGTCCACCGCGAAAACAGGTGCTGGTGCGGCAGACTGTGCCGGCTCGCTTGCTTCGGGTGCGGTCTCGGGAGAGGGTGCTTCTTCGGTTTTCGGTTGGCAATGCCGCGCATAGCTGGCTTCATCGAACACAACGCCGTCGATTTCGCGGTATTTTTCCGGATTCATTGCCAGAATACCGTTCGGTTTGGACATAACACCACACACCTCTCATTCACTAATATAATTATATATGAACACAGTGAAAACCGCAACGGGGAAAGAGGTAAAAATTTGGCTTTACAATCCGCAGACGGTTTTCGTATAATAGTAGGGAGAAAACAGATACGGTGTTCCGGTTGGTTTATTATGCTGTACCATGTAAAATATTGTAGGGGCGCGCATTGCGCGTCTGTTTTATCAGGTTGGCACAATATCCATTCTGCGGATTGGATTAAACAATTACCGTAGGGCAAGAGAAGCCACTCTGGAGTGCCTCGCCCTGCGGTAAAAGTTAGATAAATGTCATTTGTATATAGAATGGGAGAAATTATGGACTTTTTATCAGTAGAGCAGTCGGTCTGGCGCCGATTGCAGGAAGAAACGCGCCCAATCGCGCTGTACGGCATGGGCGACGGCGCAGACAAGATACTCGCGCAGTTTGAACGCCTGGGCATTCGCGCATCCGCGGTGTTCGCGAGCGACGAATTTGCCCGCGGCAACCTGTTCCACGGGTTCTGCGTGCGCAAGCTGTCGGACACGGTAGCCGAGCTTGGCGAGGACATTGTAATTGTCATCGCGTTCGCCAGCCAGCGACCGGAGGTGCTGCAGCTGATGTATGCGCTCGAGGACAAATACGACGTGGTGGCGCCGGATGTTCCGGTGGTCGAGGGACCGCTGTTCGATGAGGATTTCGTGCGTGCGCATCAGGACGAAATGCAGCGCGCGTATGATCTTCTGGCGGATGATTTGTCGCGTGAGGTTTTTCTGGATACCGTGCGCTTCAAGCTGTCCGGCAAAATGGAATACCTGCGTCACAGCGAATCCGACAAGGATGAGGTGTTTCATAATCTTCTGCGCCCGACCGCAGAGGAGCACTTCTCCGACCTCGGCGCATACAACGGCGACACCATCCGCGAGCTGCTGCACTACACGGACGGCAAGTTTGCGTCCGTTACCGCCCTCGAACCCGATCGCCGCAGCTTCCGCAAGCTGAATGAGTGGGCGAGTGCCAATATCACGGGCGATGTTACGCTCGTGCAGGCGGGCGCGTGGAACGAGGACACGGTCAAATGCTTCACCGATCAGGCAGGCCGCCAGTCCCGCGTAGCGGGGCAGGGCAAAGAGACGCAGATGCGTGCGCTCGACAGCGTGCTGTCCGGCCGCCCGTGCACCTATCTCAAAATGGACGTGGAGGGCGCAGAGCGCGAAGCCATCGCCGGCGCCGAGAAAACCATTCGGCAGTACGCACCCAAGCTGAATATTGCCGCTTACCACCGCAGTGAGGATTTCTTTCAGCTGCCGCTGCTCATCCATGCGCTGCAGCCGAGCTACCGGCTGTATCTGCGTCACCATCCTTATGTTCCGGCGTGGGATACGAATTTGTACGCAATATAAAAAACAGTGGAAATCCCGGTCGGGCCGTTGTATAATAAAGATAGATTACGGCAGGGTGTGACCTGCCGGAGAATTCATACATGAAGGAGATCATAACAATGGGCTGTTTTTACTGTGATGAGCACCATGAGGGCCGCGAAGCAATCATGTTTAAGGTTGGCGACATGAAGGCAGGTACCCTGTACCTGTTCAAGGATCAGGCACACAAGGGCCGCTGCGCACTGGCGCTCAAGAGCCATAAGAAGGAGCTGTGCGAGTGCGACGAGCAGGAGCGCAACGATTACTGTGCAGATCTGGCTGCTGCTTCCGGCGCTATTAAGAAGCTGTGGGGCTGCACCAAGATCAACCTCGGTTCGTTCGGCGACAGCAATCCGCACCTGCATTTCCACATCGTACCGAAGTACGAGGGCGGCTTTGAGTTCGGCGGCAGCTTTGCCATCACCAATCCGGAGCCGGTTATCCTGAAGGACGAGGAGTACAAGGAAATGATCGAGGCTCTCCAGAAGGAGCTTGGCCTTTAATCCTTTGGCTGCATAAGTCACAAACAGCATCGAACTTTGCGGTTCGGTGCTGTTTTTTGTTTTCTATGCTACTTGCGTGTTGTATGCAGATAGGCTATAATGTACAATGATTTCGTATATATAAGGAGCAATGCTATGAAACGCTATCTTGCAGCGGCGATGCTGCTGCTTGCGCTGTCCGGCTGCGGCTCAAGCGGCAGCATCGCACAGCTTTACACTACCACCGAGGACTTTTTTGCGATGGACACCTATATGTCGGTCGATGTGTCAAGCGAAAAGAGCGAAAGCGCGGCAGAGGACATGGCTGTCAAGATCGAGCAGCGCGTCAATCAGCTGGACGCGGCGCTCTCGCGCACGCAGCAGGCGGGCGATCTCTACAAGCTGAACCACGCGAACGGTCAGCCGACCGAGGTGAGCGATGACACCTACACCGCGCTTGAGAAAGCGCTCGAGTACGCCGAGATGACAAACGGTGCGTTTGACCCGACGATGGCGCCGCTGACCGACCTCTGGGGCATCGGCACGGACAACGCGCGTGTGCCCGCGCAGAGCGAGATTGATGAAGCGCTGACGCATGTCGGCTATCAGAACGTCAAGCTGCTCGGCAACAATCAGGTGCAGCTGCTGAACGGCGCACAGGTCGATCTGGGCGGCATCGGCAAGGGCTACGCAGGCGACATCGTGCACGAAATGGCGGAGAGCGATACCTCGGATCAGTGGCACGTTCTGGCGCGGCTGAGCGGCAATATTGAGATGTACGGCGGCAAAACCGCAGATAGCGGCACGGACAACTGGAACATCGGCATTGCCGATCCGGACGACAACACGGACTCGATTGCGGTGGTGTCGCTGCGTGACGGCTCGGTTGTTACTTCGGGTGATTACGAGCGATTTTTTGAAAAGGACGGCAAACGCTACCACCACATTTTTGACCCCGCAACAGGGTATCCGGCGGACAGCGGCCTGCGCGGCGTGACCGTCATTGATCCCTGCTCGACCAAGGCGGATGCGCTGACAACGGCGCTGTTCGTCATGGGTCTGGATAAGGGCATGAAATTCTGCGAGGAAAACAAGATTGCGGCCGTGTTTATCACGGCGGACAAGCAGGTGTACACCACATCCAAGACAGGGGACTGCACGTTTGAGTTCCTCGGCGAGAAAAAGGGATACACCTATGCGGAATAAGCTGAAATTCGGTGATTTTATCATCATCGGCGTGGTTCTGGTGATGGCAGGCGCGCTGGCGGCAGCTCTGACGTTTCACAGCTCCGGCGACAAGCTGTACGCTGAGGTCTGGCAGAACGATACGCTCATCGAGCGGGTACAGCTGACCGACGCGACCGACCGCACGATCAAGCTGGACGGCAACACCATTGTGCTCTCGGGCAAAACAGCGAAAATGGCGGACGCGGACTGTCGGGATCAGGTGTGCGTGCGCACCGGTACACTTACCCATGCCGGACAGGCGGCGGTCTGTCTGCCGCACCGCGTGGTGCTCAAGCTGGTCGGCGTGAATGACAGCGGCATCGACGCTGTGGTATCGTAAGGGGTGCAGCACATGAAAAATGCAAAACGATTGACGCTCTGCGGCATGCTGGCGGCGGTGGCCGTCGTGCTCTCGCTGGTCGAGCGCATGTTCCCGCTGGATGCCATCGTGCCCGTGCCCGGCGTCAAATTAGGGCTGGCGAATGTGGTGACGCTGTTTGCGCTCACGCGGCTGAGCGCGAGAGACGCATTCGCCATTGTGGTAACGCGCGTTGCCATTTCCTCGCTGCTGATGGGCAGCGTGTCGGCGTTCCTGTTCTCGCTGTTCGGCGGTCTGCTGTCGCTCATCGTGATGGGGATCCTGCTCAAAGCCGAAGGCAGATTCTGCTCGCTGTTCGGCGTGAGCGTAGGCGGCGCTGCGGCGCATAATATCGGGCAGATGGCAGCGGCTGTGATCTGGCTGAAAAACTGGGCCGTGATCGCATATCTGCCGTTCCTGCTCGTGATGAGCGTGCCGCTCGGACTGGTGACGGGACTGACCTGCTCGGTCGTGTTACATCACCTCAAAAAAATTGATTTCGGTGCATAAATTTGAAAAAGCAGTCTCATACTAACGAAAACAGATTAGGAGGGACTGCTATGAAAAAGCTGATCGCCCTGCTGGCGGCGCTGACGATGCTGTTCGTCTGCGGCTGCGGCAGCAACAGCAAGGATAACGGCACAGACAACGGCAATGGCACCAACAATGGCACCAACAACGCTGTTGATGAGCGGCGCGACACCAACACGAATACCGTCGGTGATGACGTCCGCGAAGGCGTGGACGATGCAGGCAATGCCGTCGGAGACGCGGTGGACGATGCCGGCAACGCCATCCGCGATGGCGCAGACGCCGTGACCGGAGATAACAATAATGCGGCGAAGCAGCCGAATACGGCGAATGGGACGAATGCTCCGGCGGAGAATCCGTAAAACAGAAACGGCATGGCGTAAGCTGTGCCGTTTCCTTTGTTTTTCTGCACCGATTCACTGGGGGCACACGAGTTGCGTCAGCAATACGCCCTGTCCGGGCGGGAAGATTTTCGCTGAACCTCAGCGGAGAGCTGCGCTCTGCGGAGCGCGTGAGACTGCCGCGTCCGCGGCGGGGACAAAAAGGAAGGGACACCTGCGGTTTCCCTTCCTCTTTGAACTCCTACCTTTCCC
>OLQR01001147.1_pt1 | contig 16773 bp, 9 predicted proteins | sample 1671881 | NCBI WGS metagenome assembly OLQR01 (sample SAMEA3136623, study PRJEB25190) | human gut metagenome | biome: human gut; feature: human-associated habitat; material: faeces | place: Austria | collected 2013 | reverse complement strand
CAAATATAGGATATCGTATCTCTTCTCGGGCGTCTGTTCTTAATGAATTAAATAGCAACATCTTATTGTTAACTTTAGTTTTTATTATGGTTGACAATATCTTTTTACCATGTTACAGTAACAAATAAGAGAATTTTAGAAATAAAATGCAATAAGAATTATCGTGCTTTCATTTTGGAAGCTATTTTGTGAGGTTAAGAAAGGATTCATTATGAGTGAAGCAGTAACTATTGACACAATTAAAAATATATTAACAAAAAATGTAAATAAAGAATATTCTCTTTCACGCGAGGAGGCCATCGCTATTATGAATCTTCCAGAAGACGATATGCCTCTTCTTATGGAAATGGCCGGAAGTCTTCGTAAAAAATATAAAGGCAATCATGTGAGTATTCATCTTCTTACAAACGCCCGCAGTGGAAACTGTTCTCAAAATTGTGCTTATTGTGCCCAGTCTTGCCGTTCAAAAGCAGAAATTGAAAAATATAAATGGGTAAATGATGAAAAGTTATACAGTGATAATGCATTTGTACATGATAACCATCTTTCCAGACACTGTATTGGTCTTAGCGGAATGAAGTTTACCGATGAAGAAATAGAAGAGCTGGCTGAAAAAATTCGTATTATGAAAGCACAGGGAACACATCTTTGCTGTTCCATCGGTTTTCTTACTGAAAAACAGGCATTAATGTTAAAAGAAGCCGGTCTTGACCGAATTAATCATAATCTAAACAGCAGCCGTTCCTACTATCATAATATATGTACCACTCATACTTATGAACAGCGTGTAAATAATATTCATATGTTACAAAGACTTGGTTTTGAAATTTGTAGCGGCGGTATTATCGGTATGGGTGAAAGTAAGGAAGATATTGTAGATATGCTCCTCGATCTTCGTGAAATTCAGCCCGAGGCTCTGCCAATCAACTTCCTTCTCCCAATTCCAGGGACTCCTTTAGAAAATGCAGATACTTCTGTTCTCACACCATCTTACTGTATGAAAGTACTGTGCCTTGCCAGATTAATGGTTCCACAATCCGATATCCGATGTGCTGCCGGAAGAGAAGTTTACTTTAAAGGACGTGAAAAAGAACTTCTCAGTATCGTAGACTCTATCTTTGCCTCCGGTTATCTCACGGCAGATGGACAGGGAATCTCTGATACGATAAAAACAATTACTGATGCAGGATTTACATACGAAATAGAATCTGATTAATTCTGATTTGCTGCAGGCCAAATAGACGCCCACAGGGAATAAAATATCCTATATTTATCTCCCTGAGTTCGTCTACCTTGCCTGCGGCAAATCAGGATTCAAATATTTTTTCAGATATTTTCCAGTATAAGATTCTTCTACCGCAGCAACTTCTTCCGGTGTTCCGCAAGTCACCATCGTGCCGCCGCCTTCGCCACCTTCTGGTCCCATATCAATGATATAATCGGCTGTTTTGATGACTTCAAGGTTATGCTCAATGACTACAACTGTATTGCCACCTTCCGTTAACCGCTGCAAAATATCAACCAGTTTATGAACATCGGCGAAGTGTAGTCCCGTTGTGGGCTCGTCCAAAACATATATTGTCTTTCCGGTACTCTGGCGGCTTAATTCTGTGGCAAGTTTTACTCGCTGTGCCTCTCCACCGGAAAGAGTTGTCGATGGCTGTCCTAACTTGATATAGGAAAGTCCCACATCTCGAAGTGTCTCTATCTTTCTTCGGATCGATGGCACACTCTCAAAGAATTCACATGCTTCATCGACATTCATATCTAACACTTCAAATATGTTTTTGCCTTTGTATTTTACTTCCAATGTCTCTCTGTTGTAACGCTTTCCATGACAGACTTCACATGGTACATATACATCAGGAAGAAACTGCATTTCTATCTTTAAAATACCATCACCGGCACAGGCTTCACAGCGGCCGCCCTTTTTATTGAAACTGAAACGTCCTTTGTCATATCCTCTTGCTTTGGCATCTTTTGTCATAGCGAACAATTCGCGGATATGGTCAAATACTCCTGTATAAGTGGCTGGATTAGAACGTGGAGTACGTCCAATCGGAGACTGGTCAATGTTGATTATCTTATCTAACTGTTCTGTTCCTTCAATATCTTTATGTTTTCCTGGTTTAATTCTTGCACGGTTTAATACGCAGGCAAGCTTCTTATAAAGTATCTCATTAACAAGGGAGCTTTTCCCTGAACCGGAAACTCCTGTTACACAGGTAAATACGCCGATTGGAAACTTTACGCTGATATTCTTTAAGTTATTCTCCGAGGCTCCTTTTACTGTCAGATAACCCTGCGGCTTTCTCCGAACTTCTGGAACAGGGATTTTCATTTTCCCGCTAAGGTATGCTCCTGTAATGGAATCTGGATTCGCCATCAGTTCTTCTGCTGTTCCAACTGCAACAACTTTCCCACCGTTTTCGCCTGCCATTGGTCCAATATCCACAATGCAGTCTGCCTCTCGCATCGTATCTTCATCATGCTCAACGACAATAAGTGAATTGCCTAAATCTCTCAGACGTTTTAATGCAGAAATGAGTTTGTCATTATCTCTCTGATGCAGACCAATACTCGGTTCATCAAGAATGTATGCCACTCCAACAAGTCCAGAACCAATCTGCGTTGCAAGACGAATTCGCTGTGCTTCTCCACCAGAAAGCGTTCCTGTTGGCTGTGAAAGACTTAAATAGTCAAGACCAACATCATTTAAAAAGCCGATTCTTCCACGAATCTCTCTTAACACCTGCTTACCGATAAGCTGCTGTCTTTCTGTAAGTTCAATTTCATTAAAATAGGAAATTAATCGCTTTACGGAGAGACAGGTCAATTCGGAAATATTGTACTGACCTACTGTTACTGCCAGAGATTCAGGCTTTAATCGCTGACCGTGACAGCTATCACATGGAGTTACTGTCATAAAGTTTTCATATTCTGCTCTCTGACGTTCAGAATGATTCTCGCGATAACGACGCTGTACATTACGAATCAGGCCTTCAAAAGTAACGTCATAGACACCCTCTCCACGCTTTCCTTTATAGTATACTTTTACCTCATGTCCATTCGTTCCATGAATAATAATATCCTGGACTTCCGGACTTAAATCACAAAATGGCGTACTCAAATCAAAATCATACTCTCTTGCCAATGCATCAAGAACTGCTCTCGTATAACTCTTTGGATCTGTGCAAGACTGCCACCCCAATACAGTAATCGCCCCATCTGCAATACTCATTTTTTTATCTGGAATCATCAGGTCAACATCAAACTCCATCTTAAATCCAAGTCCGTGACAGACTGGACAGGCTCCAAACGGATTATTGAAAGAAAAGCTTCGTGGCTCAATCTCATCAATGCTGATACCACAATCCGGGCAGGAAAAACTCTGGCTAAAATTCATCGGTTCCCCACCAACAACATCTACTAACAAAAGTCCCCCTGTAAGCTTCATTACGGTCTCAATCGAATCTGTAAGACGGTTTTCAATACCTTCCTTTATCATCAGACGGTCTACAATAATCTCAATATTGTGCTTTTTATTTTTTTCTAACTTAATCTCTTCTGCAAGGTCATATAGATTCCCGTCAATGCGAACACGGACATAGCCACTCTTTTTTGCATCTTTTAATATTTTTACATGTTCTCCCTTTCTTCCTCTTACAATCGGTGCAAGAAGCTGAATTTTCGTCCGTTCTGGAAGCTTCATTAAAATATCTACAATCTGGTCTACTGTCTGCTTGGAAATTACTTTTCCACACTTTGGACAGTGAGGAATGCCAACTCTCGCATAAAGAAGCCGCAGATAATCATAGATTTCCGTTACTGTACCAACTGTAGAACGTGGATTGCGGTTCGTGGACTTCTGATCAATCGAAATGGCAGGAGAAAGACCCTGAATATCATCAACGTCCGGCTTTTCCATCTGTCCTAAGAACTGTCTTGCATACGAAGACAGTGACTCCATATATCTTCTCTGTCCTTCCGCATAAATCGTATCAAATGCCAGTGAGGACTTACCAGAACCTGAAAGTCCTGTCAGTACTACAAATTCATTTCTCGGTATATCTATATTAATATTTTTAAGGTTATGCTCACGCGCCCCTCGAATGCGAATGTATTCTTTCTTTTCGCTCATTATATTGTATCCTTTCTAATCGTCATAATCCCTCAAAGCAATCTTATACTTTTTCAGTTCATCTCTTAATTCTGCCGCTTCTTCAAAGTTCAGTTCTGCCGCTGCCTTATTCATCTTCTTTGTTAACTTAGCTATCATTTCCGTAAGTTCCTTACGGTTCATAGATTCCGTATCTTTCTTTAAGGAACCTCGGCTCTTCTCTGGTGCTTCTTCATTGGTAATAGAAATGACATCACGAATTGCCTTTTGAATAGTCTTTGGCGTAATGCCATGTTCTTCATTATATGCCATCTGAATTTCACGACGCCGCTTTGTTTCTGTGATGGCGGCACGCATGGAGTCTGTAATCGTATCTCCGTACATAATAACGTGTCCTTCTGCATTTCGTGCGGCACGTCCGATCGTCTGTACAAGAGAAGTTTCTGAACGTAAAAATCCTTCCTTATCCGCATCAAGAATAGCAATCAGCGTAACCTCTGGAATATCTAATCCCTCTCTTAAAAGGTTAATTCCAACAAGAACATCAAATACCCCCATTCGCAAATCTCTTACAATTTCAATTCTTTCTAATGTATCAATATCGGAATGAAGATATTTCACACGAATATCCAATTCTTTCATATAAGCAGTCAAATCTTCTGCCATCCGCTTCGTCAGGGTAGTTACCAGAACTTTATTCTTCTTTGCTACCTCTTTATTAATCTCACTAATCAAATCATCAATCTGTCCCTCTACTGGCCGAACATCAATCGGTGGGTCAAGAAGTCCTGTCGGACGGATAATCTGTTCTGCCCGGAGCATCTCATGCTCTCCCTCGTACACATTCGGAGTCGCAGATACAAAAAGCATCTGATCAATTCGCTCCTCAAATTCATCAAAATTAAGAGGACGGTTATCTAAAGCTGAAGGCAGTCGGAATCCGAAATCAACTAATGTCTGCTTTCTTGAACGGTCTCCTGCATACATTCCACGCACCTGCGGAATCGTAATATGCGACTCATCGACAATCATAAGAAAATCATCCCCAAAGAAATCAATCAGCGTATACGGAGCCTTCCCCGGCTCTAATCCCGTAAGATGTCTCGAATAATTCTCAATTCCAGAACAAAATCCTGTCTCTTTTAACATCTCTATATCAAAATTCGTTCGTTCTGAAATTCTCTGTGCCTCTAAAAGCTGATCGTTCTCCTTAAAATATTCCACTCTCTCGTCAAGTTCTTCCTTAATCGTCTTCACCGCACGCTCAATCTGTTCCTGCGGCACAACATAATGCGAAGCCGGAAAAATAATCGCAAAATTAAGACTTGCCTTAATCTCTCCCGTCAGCACATCGACCTGCATAATCCGATCAATCTCATCACCAAAAAATTCAATGTGAATCGCATCTTCAAAAGAAGAAACCGGCACAACTTCCAGCACATCTCCACGTACACGGAAACTGCCTCTCTTAAAATCAAGCTCATTACGCACATACTGGATATCAATCAGACGGCGCACAACCTCATCCCTGTCAATCTCCATTCCAGGGCGCAGCGAAATCATCATCTTCGCATAATCGTTCTTGCTACCAATGCCGTAAATACACGAAACCGATGACACAACAATGACATCCTTCCTTTCAATCAGCGCTGCTGTCGCACTGTGGCGCAGCTTATCTATCTCATCATTAATCGAAGAATCCTTCTCTATATAAGTATCCGTAGAAGGAACATATGCTTCCGGCTGATAATAATCATAATAAGACACAAAATATTCTACCGCATTATGTGGAAAAAATGCCTTAAACTCACTGTAAAGCTGCGCTGCCAGAGTCTTATTATGTGCCAGAATCAGCGTCGGCTTATTCAACTGTGCAATGACATTCGCCATCGTAAATGTCTTACCAGAACCAGTAACTCCAAGCAAAGTCTCAAACTGATTCCCTTCTTTAAATCCCTTTACCAGCTCCTCAATCGCCTGTGGCTGGTCTCCAGTCGGCGCGAAGTCCGACACTAATTCGAAATGGTCCATGAAGCAAATCCTCCCTCTTATCGTAGTATGTTTCCGATTATATCAAATATGCGAACAAATGTACAGACAAAATCCAAATATTTGTTCTGATTTAATTCATATAAGAAATAGACGCACCCGAAGAGAGAAGCCGCCCTATATCTGTGACTTTATCACTGTGGGCTGAGTGTTCGCTTGACGGCTCACATTCAGTCCTCGTTCTAAGACCACAGATATAGGGCGGCTTCTCTCTTCGGGTACTGTCTTGGGCTTGATTTTGTTTGAATCAAATTGCCTGGTGTAGGAATTTAAGAATATAAGTAGAGGTTTTCTACTTGCTTTAAAATTATTAATACTCAGTATAACTATATATTATTATCAGTGCTATCCATAAAATGTAGTTAAAAAATGGTAACCAATTCACTCATATACGGAAAGTATCTGCATACTGAAAACGCTATATCACGCTTTATTTACTTTTTCGTTTTCTTACTACAAGGAAGATAATCACAACGGCTGCAGCCACTCCAATAATAATCCATGTCAGGATTGGTGTAGTATCGCCAGTCTTACCACTCTTAGACTTCTTAGTATTATTATTAGGTGGTGTCTTTTCCTTTTCTGTTGAAGTAGTCTCCTCTTCACTAGAGGTTGTCTCTTCCTCCTCGTCACCTTTTTCTCTATTTGTAAGAGTAATCGTACCAGTTTGCTGTTCCATAGATAATTCTACATTGCCCTCACCACTGATCTTATAAGCAAAATTATCTGGATCAATCGTGTTACCATCTGCATCTGTCTCTTCTATGTAAACTTTCGTTGTACTGCCATCCTTCTCAACTCGAACAGGTACAGTCACCTTACCATTCTGCTGTAACTGTACTGTCTGAATAAGTTCATTCTCTACATTATCGTCTGAACCTGTCTGCTTGTAGACAGAAGCATAGAACGTATCATTTGTTGTTGTCTGCTGTCCATTCTGATCAAGCACCTTCTTCTCAATGGTCAGCTCTGCTACAACCAAGAAATCTTCAGGAATAATAGTAAATACGTTACTGATATTCATCTTTCCCTGTGGACGGCCCTGTAACTGCACTTTATTATCTGCAGAATCACCGGAGCCATCTCCAACTACACATTTATAGGTTCTATCCTGCTCTGTATGTGTCTCTCCCATAGCATATGGAACACCATTCTCATCTGTTTCAAACAGATAATAAGTACCGTCTGGAAGATTATCATACTTTATTGTCTCACTGTGGCTTCCATTAAAATCAATTGTCTTCAAATAATTCTTTCCATAAGGAATCGTTCCTTCGGCATCGCAGAACAGTCCAACATAATATCTTGCTCCTGGAACAGTCTCTCCATTCTCTTCCTCATAAGATTCCGGCGCCTGCAGATTATAAATCTTCCCTGTTTCCGGATCCATATAAACTAAAGCCTTTGTTACTTCTAAAGAACCTTGCTGATTACTTACTCCCTTGGTATAAGTCTCCACATCATAAATCCAGTTCTGTCCATCTTCCATATATGGAATCGCAACTAAAAATGGAGAAAACATTCCATAAGAAGCGCTGTCTTTTTCTTCGACAAGATACATTCCCTGCGCCAGATTGGTAAAACTAACTTTACCGTTACTATCTGTTTTCTTTGTTACTGCTGAAATACCAGAATTGTCAATGACAGTAGTAAGCTTCTTCGCCGCATTCAGGTTCTTATCACTTGTTGTAATGTCATTGACATCTACACCTGTAGATTCCAAAGAACTAACAATATCAAAAGAAATATTTACTTCATCATGACTGATAGATGCAACCTGATAAATGCTAACAGAAACGCCGGCCTTATTGGTAACGCTGTCTCCCTGCTTTACATCATCTAAATTAATTGTTATGCTGCCTTTCTTATCTTTGTTATAACTGTCTGCCGCTTTAATCTGGGTCGGCATTAATAATCCTACTGCCATCGCAGCTACAGCTAACAAGGTAAGAATATATTTGCTGTATTTGATTATTATAGATTTCATCAATTGTTCCTCCTTTTTCATGATCGGTTATGGATTTGTTTTATCACTTTCTCTTTTTACTGCCTGACTTCTTTTTATGTTTGCGTCTCTTTTGCCGCCTTCGCTGCCTGCTACGCACCAGACTGTAAATAATCAAAAGTACAAGAACTCCTGTCGAAATCAAGAAAGTCCTCTGCTTCAATAACCACCTCCATAACGTATTCTTCTGGGAGTTAGTACTTTCTGTCTTATATGGTACTCTTCTTGCATGAACTAACAAACGATGTGTATTAATTCCATATGGAGTACAAGTCACCAGTGTTACTCTGTCCTGCCCTTTTGCGATAGTCAGATGCTCCATTTCTTCCGGTTTCACTGTCTCCACATTAAACACCTTATACGCAAGGTTCTTTCCCAAAATATGAATATAAAATTCATCATTCTTTTCTAACTGATCTAAATTAGAAAAAAGTTCCGCACTCGGAAGTCCTCGATGCCCTGTTAATACAGCATGCGTATTCTTGCCTCCAACCGGTATGGAAGTGCCCTCAAGATGCCCTATTCCCTTTTCCAGTACTTCCTGCGATGTTCCATGATAAATGGGAAGATATAGCGAGATTTTTGGAATCTCCAAAGCCCCCATGACTCCGCTTTCTTCCATATCCAAAACATGATTATACGCACTGTCCGACTTCTTCTCTTCCTGTGAAAATGCATCAGAAAGCTGTGGATTCTCTCTTGCCAGCATCTCATTATACTTCTGCGCATCTTCCAGATATTTCTGAAGTTTCTCTTTGTTCATCGTATGGACTGCATGATCATAAGAGTCGATTACCTTTCCCTCACGAATCTGATTATAAAGCGTCCCAAGTACCGGATAATTCAACGTCGCATATCCTGCCACAAAAAGCAGTGTGATCAGTATTCCTAATATCTTACTTTTCATTTCGCCTAACCTGTTTTTTCCTTGCTTTTTTCTTTTTTGGTCTTATACGATAATAATACCATAATAAAATTATTAAGACAACTGCAAGAACGCCTACAAGTGCATACGCTTTCCACGTATTATTGGTTTTGCTTTCAGATTTATCTTTTTTCTTTGCTTCCCTGTACGGAATCCTCTCCCCTCTTACAAGAAGGCGGTGACTATTAATCCCATATGGCGTACAGGTTATCAACGTTACATAATCTCTATTTTTATTAATTAACAGATCGGATATATTCTCCGGCAGAACTACCTTAATCTGATTCACTTCATAAGCCAGTGTCCGATTCAATACATGAATATAAAAAATATCTCCCTCTTTTACCTCTGTAAGATTATCGAACATTTTTGCCGATGGCAGACCAGTATGGGCCGAAATAATTGAATGCGTTCCTTTTCCCCCTACCGGAAAAGAACTGTTTTCAAGATGTCCTGCTCCTTTTTCTAAAGACTTGCTGTCTGTCCCATGATAGATTGGCAGATACACATCAATTGAAGGTATCTCTACCGCTCCCATCACACCGTCCCCAGCAATATTTAAAATATTATCATAATCCTCATTCTGTTTTTCCACCGCTTCTGGATCAAATGGGTCTGTCAAAACGACATTTCCAAGAAGTTTTTTATTATATTCTACTGCCTTTTTCAAGGCCTCACTAATTTGCTTTTGCGACATTTGTGCCGCTTTCTTATCGTAATTATCCACTACCTGCCCCTGATGTCTGCTGATATACCAGTCACTGAACACCGGATACAATGTAACACCTAATCCTGCTAAAAAAAACAGGGCCAATACTATATTTATAATCTTTTGTTTCATCCCGTTCACACCCTGTTGTAATCATGGGGAAGCCATACATGGCTTCCCCGTAAATATGCCTTTCGGCAATCATCCTTATTCAGAAACAAAATTTGCTTTGTCTCATTTTCCTTCAATTAATATGTTCTAGTATGTTCTTTTTGTTATTTATGTTCTCTCTGTAAATGCTTCTTTACTGTGCATTTTTATTATGCTCTTCTTTTTTTAGAAGCGATAAGAAGAAGTGCTGCACCAGCCATGATTACAAGACCGCCGATTGTGAAGAGGTAAGTACCCATGCCACCGGTTGCTGGGAGGTTGAAGCCTTTGTTGTTGGTAATATCAAGAGAAATCACTCCATCTTCCCCAACATTGTTTTCATCTCCTTCATTCATGCTATATTTAAAATCATATATCGTATTATCATTTGGTGTAGCTGTAGAAATAACAACTTTTACAACAGAAGTTAATGCACTATATCCACTAGGCGCCTGTAACTCTTTCAAGTAATAGGTTCCTGCCGCTAGTTTAGAAGCATCACCAAAATTAATTACACCATCATCACCAGATGTAGCTTCTTCTATCTTATCTGCACAAGCAGCATCTCTATATAATCCAAATGTTGCTCCCTTTAATGGTGAACCATTATCCTTTTTCTTATTAATCTTAATTTTGAAAGAATATACTTTTACTTCTTTCTTACTTCCATCGGTTGTTCCATCAGGGTTGTTTGTATATTCTACTTCCGCCTTATTTATAGTACCATCAGAACCTACAACTGCATTTTCATTTACTGTAACAGTATATTTCACATGAATTGCTTCACCCTTTAAGTCTCTGATTTTAGATGAAATTAAAGAAATTGTAATTTTATTTGCGGTAGAATCATACTCAAATGTATAATCCGTATCTTCAACTAATGGAGAATTTACGTCTGTAGTATACACTTTTAAATCTGCTTTATCTTTAGCAAATGTAAGACCTGTAGACAATGTATCAGTAATTTCATACTTCAATGTTGTCTCATTATAAGCTTCATCATAATTTGGAACTGTAGGACCTGTAATCGTATAGGTAACTTCGTCTCCTACACCAACTGTCTTCTTATCCGGTACCTTATCTGTATCTGGAATCCCCTGATTCTTTGGAGAAACACTGACATTATAATTCCATGTTGAACCGTCAGCCGTTGTTACTGTTTCAGGTATTGATACAAAGAATGGCTTACTTGCAACATATTTACTAGGTGTCTTTGTCTCAACAACAAGATAATATCCTAACTCTAGATTACTAAATGTAGCCTCACCTTTTCTAGTCTCGCCTGTTCCATCAGCTGTTGTCTGACTCTGTCCTGTTAATTTAGATGCAATCGCCTTTGCCTCATTTGCTTTTGCTTCTAAATCTGCTGTACTGATACTTCCCAAAGTGTCTGGTGTTAAATTTAAGCTTGCAAAATCTGTCGTCAGCTTCCAGGCTTTATATTTACCATTCGTTCCTGGTTCTAAACTTGCCACTTTATAAATAGTAAACTCTGCCCCGCCTAATCCTGGATATTTTCCATCAGCATCTTCTTTATCTGTTGTTTTGTTAATAGTTAAACTTCCTTTTGCCTGAGGATTTGTAATCGTACTCTCGGCATTCGCCATTGCTGGTAATAATGTGATCGCCATCATCACTGTTGTTGTCACTGCTAATAGTTTCTTCCATAACTTCTTCATATTTGTTCCCCGCTTTCTTTGTTATTTTTGAAACATAAACTGTTTGTCCCCGAGTATCCTATATATACAGGGCGAATGAACCCTGTCATATTAAAATAAAAGTGTCATAAGTACCTTATAGAATAGATTTCCGTTCTATATGATTCTTCTCCTCCTTCGGATGATATACCATCCTCCGGCTATGATCATAATTCCTACACCAAAGATCGTGGCTCGGAAACCGCCTCCGGCTGCTGGCATATCAAAGAGTTTATTATTCGTTATCTCCATTTTCAAATCATAATAATAATGTGTATTCGAATCTCCCACTACTGTAAATCCAGAACTTGCACTTTCTCCCTCTGTAGTTCCTACTACAACAGTAATTGGATTCGCCAATAAGTTATAATTTTCCGGAGCTTTTGTTTCTGTTATTGTATATTCTCCTGGAAGTAAATCAGAAGTAGCAACAATACCTTTATTCGGTCCATCTAATGGTGTTGTAACAGTTTTTTCGTAATTATCCGGTCCTGTTATCTTAAATTCTGCACCACCAAGCTTTTCTTTATTGGCATTATTCTTTGTAATCTCGATACTTCCTCGTTGTAATGTGTTAACAACCGAAACTGTCTTTTCTTCTACTCCTTCCGTAGTCTCCGTTTTTTCTGAATCTGAATAGGTTACCTGATAAATATAATTTCCAAGTTTAATATATTCTTCGCTATTTACTGGGTTGTAATTATTTTCCCCGTTTTTCACAACCTCTCTTACTTTATAATCAGAAAGATTCGGATTACCTGGAATTTCAAATTCACAGGCCCATTGTTTTGTCGCGTCTACCTCTTTAACTTGTTCTGGCTGGGCAACATCTTTGTAATATAATCCTAAAAATGTGCTTTTTGGTTTTAAATCATCTTTTAAATCAAAATTTTCCTCTCCTGTTCCATCCGATTTTTTAGAATCTTTCCACTGTTTTTCTGCCTTTATCACTTTATAATTTTTATGATTTGTAACAAGTACAGAAGCATCATTTCCTAATTCAATCGTTCCTTCTGCAGTATACTCCTTAGATGTATCCACATCTTTACAGTCACTTACCGTTATCGTCGGCACTTTGTATTCCTGATTATTCAGATTAATTTCTTCAACCTTAAACTTTGTACCTGAAAGAATCTGCGTTATGCTGATGGTATATCCTACAGGAATCCCTGCAACCTTACCAGTAGAGTCTGTATCTCCTGCTACTTCCACCTTTCCAGACTCCAACGCTCTTAATGTTCCATTCTCATTCTTATAGTAAATTGTCTCCGTCTTATTCTCCCCTCTATCATTTACACAATATAAATAATATGGGCCTACATATGGAACCAATTCTCCTTCCGTACTTGTTAAGTAGATCCTAAAGCTAAACGTGCCGTCTGTCGTCTGCCCTTCCTGCATCGCTTTGGTTATACGCAGCTCTCTTTTATTGGCTGCAGAACAATTATTTGTGAATACAACTAATCTTCGATTCTCAGCTACTTCCTTCGAAGTGCGGATGTCTTTAACTTTTTTCCCTTCCTCATTTTCATTTTCTGTATATGCTGTATAAGTGACATCATTAATTTTTATGTCATCGTACTCTTCTGACTTTACACCAATTTCCTCGACATAATATTTTTGATTATCCTTTAAACCAGAAAATGTTGCTTTTTGGCCTGGTTTTAAATAAAATGCTCCATGATCATCGAAAGTTACAGCAGTACCATCCGCCATCTTTGCTGCTTTTAGTACCTCATAAGTATTTTCTTCAAATGTTCCATCCCCTTTGGATTTCTGTGCATATACTTTAAATTTAAACAGAACATTCGCATACTTTTCTTTATCTGTGTTAGAAAGTTCTTTCTTTACTTCAATCGAACCATCTGGAACAACCGGAAGATTAAACTTCATATGAAGATTAGAAGCACCTGCGCCTCGCTCAAAGTAAAACATACGCATCGTATGGCTGGAATAATCTTTGAAAGTATCTCCTTTGAAATAATCACTAACTTTATTGTCATTCCACGCAGTTCCATCTGGGAAGTAACCTGCCTCTTTAAATAATTCCTTAATCGTGGTAGTAGATTCCGCTGGTGTTCCACCTGTCACACAATCTTTCCATGAAACTACACCAGTTGCAAAGTTTATCTTACCGGAATGTGCATCGTGAATACCACCAATGTCAAGAACTAATGTCCCATCTATAAAAACCCACATATCATCATCGCCGTTGAATTCATAGACCATTGGCTCTTTTTTTCCATTTTGTGTGACCTGTCCATTCTTCTGCTGAACAAAGTTGGCTGATACTTCCATTCCAAAATAGTAATTTGGAGTTCCGTTTACCAGATATAACTTCTCTCCTTTTCTTGGAGCAGTATCTGTCAGGGCCTTTCCGTCTTCATCGTACAAATTTTTATTGGTTGAAAAACGGCCATCAATGATGGAATTATACGGCATAAAATTACCACGTTTGTAATAATATAAGTCCTCATTTTTCGGTGTCCCTATCTGCTTATATACCTTAAACTCCTTTGCACTGCTGCCTGTCGAACCTGAACTGCTGGTATCTAAATAGGCATAATTTTCAAAACTACTGTATTCATAGTATCCTGTATTAGCATAGATACTTTTGATAAATAAGTGGTTTGTTTCTGTTGCCCCACTAAATAAGCCAGACAGACTTTTTGCACCATTTTTTGCTATCGGATAACCATCTGTTCCCAAACGTCTTTCCAGCAAGTTATTTTTAATAGTTCCATTACCGTAATTTTCATCTAAATTAATTGAATTATCTCCATTCTTAAGATATTTATTAGCCTCTCCTTCCAAGTCTATCATTTTAATCTTGATTCCCTTAGATGCGCTGTCCACCGTTTCAACTGTCGATAACATCTCTGTGTAAACAAAATAAAGCGTTTTATTTTGTAATTCTTCTCTATTTTGTCCACTTTTAGTTCTGTAATATGTAGTACGATTCTCCACTTCTAATGAAATAATATCCGTTCCATTCGTTCCATCATAAGAAGTACCAGAATCTGTAACAACCGCTTTCATTAATTGATAACTCTGTTGTTCACTATCTGTTAATTTATAATACTGACTATAGTTTGTTTCCGTTATACTTGATAAATAGAAAGATTTTGCATCTATTTCCAGATTACTCAATACAGCATTTGTCTCTGAAAGCTCTATCGCTGTTCCTCTGTCATCAACAAGGTTTACAGTTGTCTGTATCCGGCTGTTCTGCTTCCAGATAATTGTAAATGTCGAAAAACTCTCCGTTTCAAAATCAACTTTTTTGACAACCTTTTTCGTGGTAGTTGTAATATCTTTTAACTGTTTACTTTCTGAAAGATCTACTACCTCTTTTACTTTACCCGATGTATCTTCTTCCAGATGCATTACTGTTACATCCGTATCTTTAGAGTCCTTACGGTCTTTCAACTCTTCTGGCATTGTGATCTTTTTATATTCCATAGAAACCTGAACTTTTCCATCTGGTTCTATCTTATTCCCATTCTCATCTACGAAAGAAATGTCGTAAGCCAGAAATCCTGCAATATCATAGATTTCATTCTGTGCCTTTTCCAGAAGCTGCTTCTTTACTTCTGCATACTGTTTTTGTGTTTCTTCATTATCCTGTTCAATCGGCACGATCTGTAACTTTGCACTATCAGCGATAACTCCTGCTTCGGACTCTTTTACTTCTACTTTTACATCGTCATTTTCATATCGAAAAATTTTTTTCTCTTTTATATCGGATTCTTCGCTTGTATCGGCTTCTTCAGCTGATTCTTCCTCTGGCAAAGTTTCTTCTTCACTAGAACTTTTTTCTTCTGTCACTTGCTCCTGAGCTGCTTCTATGTTCCTTTCGTTCCCTGTCTCTGCATCTTCTTTAGTACTTGTTTCTTCCGTCTGCTTTTCTGTAGTTTTCTCCGCTGCTTTTTCTTCTGCATTATCGCTCTCTGGCTGCACTTCTTCCTTTTTAGGCGTATCAGAAGTTAGCCTGGATTCGGTCGGCTGATCAGATGCTTCCTGCGCCCCTGCTTCTTCGGTCTGGACAGACTTATCCCCCGTATTCTGTTCTTCGCCTTGCTCTGCCATACCTGTTTTAGCCGCAGATGTTGTTACTGCCTCCTCACTGCTCATTGAAGCAAATCCTACAATATGCGGTGTCGTAAATAACATTACTGCAACAATAAGGATTGCTGTGAGTCGTTTCCATTGTCCTTGGTTTCGCTTCACGTTCTTCATAGTATTTCCCCGCTTTCTTTAAAATAATTCCTGTAATGAATTATCTGTATATTGCTAGTTCCCCGTTTTTTTTACCAAATACTGTGAATATAGTTCTTTATTATCTGACATTTTTTATTTCTAATATTTTACCATCAATGGTACTAATTTGTCATCAAAAATATTTCTATACTTTATGAATAATCACCATAAATTTATCAATAGTTATAATTTTTTATATTTTTTCAGCAATAATCTTTATATTAAAATAACTTTATTTTCTATAACTTACACTCTCGCTATATCCCCTGCATAGTCTTGCGTAGCTTTCCAATATTAACAGTCTTTTGGAAGAAATGTTCCACAGTGATTGACAACCATTTAGGAATCTCTGAAACTATGTTTATTAACTATGTTGAAATATAATTTTTCCTCTTTATAATCATCTTTTATATTAAAAAACATTTAAAAGTTTTTTCTTTCACTAATTAATAAATTTTTCTTTCTTTTTGTAAGTGTCATTAACAAATTTTTTGCTCTTTGTAAGCTTCTTATACATAAAGACATTTGCAAGCTTTTCCTTTCACCAATTGATGATTTTTTTATCAAAGTTATTGAATTTTTTCTTTGGAAGTGACATCCTCCCCCACCTGTAGAGATCGGGAAGCCCCCACTGATACTGATTTGTTGCTCACCACCTACAGGTGACATCTGATATATCTGAAGGAAAACAACACTACTCCTTCTCAATTTATTAAAAGCAAAAAATAAAAAAGTACCGCATCAAAGAGGTGAGACGATACTTTTTTATTACTTTTAATAAAATGTACTCTCGGAGTCTTTCCTGCACTTGCTTTTGTGGCTGATTTTCCGCCAGTCGCACCCGAATTTCATCAACGT
>OLQR01001132.1_pt1 | contig 16878 bp, 12 predicted proteins | sample 1671881 | NCBI WGS metagenome assembly OLQR01 (sample SAMEA3136623, study PRJEB25190) | human gut metagenome | biome: human gut; feature: human-associated habitat; material: faeces | place: Austria | collected 2013 | reverse complement strand
TCGGTCGTTGCTTAACGAGCGCCACTGGCGCTCAGCAACGCGCTCGGCGCGAGAACGTGCCTCGGCGCATTCTTTCTTATTGTGCAGAAACATAAAAAGACTGTAAATATAAAAAAATACTTGAAAAAAACTGAAAATAATATATAATTAAAGTAATACAAATGGATGGTGGAGGGAGGTAATCATGGTATGAAAAGAAGAAATATTATATTATTGATTTCGATTCCGTTAGGCATTATGTTAATTGTATATTATGGCTATACCGCATTAGATACCTGGATTCCAGTTTCAAATTATAACAGGAAATGGTATTTTGGTAGCAAATAATGAATGGATATTTTCCATTCAAAACACATTTCTTTTCATATTGAAATGGTTTGGACCGATCTTATCAATCATATGTATATACGGAATTCTAAAATTGTTAAAAAAGAATGAATAAAGAAAAACTCCAGAATCAATTTTATACTGCTGATTCTGGAGTTTCTTTTACTTAGAAATGATATAATTTCACTTTATTACTTCTCTTTACTATATTCCAGAGAAGCTTCCACGAATCCCTTAAACAGCGGATGTGGTTTGTTCGGACGGGATTTGAGTTCCGGATGTGCCTGTGTTCCGATGAACCAAGGATGTTCCGGAATTTCCACCATCTCTACGATTCTTCCGTCCGGAGAAAGTCCGGATAAGAGCATACCGTTCTGGGTAAGAGCATCACGGTAGTCATTGTTGACTTCATAACGATGACGATGACGTTCGTGGATTTCTTCTTTTCCATATAATTTATAAGCTTTTGATTCTTTGTTAAGAACACAAGGATAAGAACCAAGACGAAGGGTTCCACCGATGTCTTCAATACCGATCTGGTCAGGCATGATGTGGATGACCGGATGTGTAGTGTTTGGATTCAGTTCAACGCTGTGTGCATCATGATATCCGACAACGTCTCTTGCAAATTCTACGATGGCAAGCTGCATTCCAAGGCAGAGTCCGAGGAACGGAACCTTATGTGTTCTTGCATATTTGATGGCTTCGATCTTACCTTCGATACCACGGTCACCGAATCCACCAGGTACGAGGATACCACTTACATCACCGAGAAGTTCATCGACATTTTCCGGTGTGACAGTTTCAGAGTCAATCCATTTGATATTTACGGTTGTGTGGCTGTAGATGCCACCATGTTTTAATGCTTCAACAACACTGATGTATGCGTCATGGAGCTGGATATATTTGCCGACCAGGGCGACTGTTACATCCTGTGTCGGATGCTTCAGGCATTCGACCATCTCTTTCCAGTCTTTCAGATCCGGTTCCGGACAGTCAAGCTTCAGGCATTCGCATACAACGGAAGCGAGATGTTCTTCTTCCATGGCGAGTGGTGCTTCGTAAAGGTATTCCACATCCAGGTTCTGAAGAACGTGATCAGATGGCACGTTACAGAAGAGGGCGATCTTGTCTTTGATTCCCTGATCCAGTGGATGCTCAGAACGGCAGACCAGAATATCCGGCTGGATTCCCATTCCCTGTAATTCTTTTACGCTTGCCTGAGTCGGTTTGGTCTTCATCTCCTGGGAAGCATGCAGATATGGGATCAGTGTGACGTGGATCAGCGCAACATTGTCATGTCCCATATCATGTTGGAACTGGCGGATAGATTCCAGGAAAGGCTGGCTTTCGATGTCTCCGACGGTTCCACCGACTTCGATGATCGCAATCTCGGTATCTGTAGCTGCAGGGTTACGATAGAAACGGCTCTTGATCTCATTCGTGATATGCGGGATGACCTGTACGGTTCCTCCACCAAAATCTCCACGACGTTCTTTCTGAAGAACGGACCAGTAAATCTTTCCTGTCGTTACATTCGAGTTCTTGGTAAGACTTTCATCGATAAATCTTTCATAATGTCCAAGGTCAAGGTCTGTCTCAGCTCCATCGTCTGTTACAAAAACTTCACCGTGTTGTACCGGATTCATTGTACCCGGGTCAATGTTGATGTACGGATCAAATTTCTGCATTGTAACTGTGTACCCGCGTGCCTTGAGCAGACGCCCAAGAGAAGCTGCTGTGATTCCTTTTCCAAGACCTGAGACAACGCCTCCGGTAACAAATACATACTTAACTGCCATAGTTCCAGTTCCCTCCTTATGGTAATTTTTTTTGTCTACTACTCATTGTGTTCTGTAAAAAATAAGATAGAATGCGATTTCTATTCATCAGAAAAGTCCGGTATAACCTTCTGACAGATAAAAATAGAAAAAAACCCCATAAAAACAAATTTATGTGGCTCCCTCGCTACTTTGATTTCCCCTTGAAATCAATTCCCCTATAAAATACTTTAAAAGTATACACCCATTCCAGAAAAAAATACAACAATTTTTTTTGAAATGGGTGTATAAAAATCAAAAATATAATATTTGTCTACTGATAGATCGGTTTTTTCTCGTATCTCGGTTCAGATGTAACCTGGATGGATAACTTCTGGAACAGACGGATATCTACATTTGCAAGCATAACGGATACATGAGCCTGGCAGCCTTTTAAATTCGGGACTTGTCTGAGTGCCTGTTCAGCAACCGGATTGGAAGAGGCACTGATAGAAAGTGCAATCAGAGCTTCATCGATGTGAAGTCTTGGGTTCTTGCTTCCAAGGAATTCGGTTTTAACTTTCTGGATCGGTTCCAGGGCAGTCGGTGAGATCAGGTGCATATCATGATCGATTCCGGCGAGTTCTTTTAAGGCGTTCAGGATCAGGGCAGCAGATGCGCCAAGCAGATCAGAGGTTTTTCCTGTTACGATGCGTCCGTCCGGAAGCTCCAGAGCGGCAGCCGGTGCACCGGTTTCTTCAGCGCGTGCAAGGGCGGCATCAACAACCTTACGGTCATGTACGGTAACTCCTGCCTGATTCATCAGAAGCTCGACCTTATAAGTCTCTTCCTTCGGGCATTCACCGGAAAGAAAACGGTCCATGGTGCGGTAGTAGCGGCGAATGATCTCCTGACGGGAAGCTTCTTTGCAGACTTCATCGTCACAGATGCAGTTACCAGCCATGTTAACACCCATGTCTGTTGGTGATTTGTATGGATTTTCTCCGTAAATGCGCTCAAAAATTGCACTCAGTACAGGGAAGATCTCTACGTCACGGTTGTAGTTGACGGTAGTAACACCGTAAGCTTCCAGATGGAACGGGTCGATCATATTTACATCGTTAAGGTCAGCAGTAGCTGCTTCATATGCTAAGTTGACCGGATGCTTTAACGGGATATTCCAGATCGGGAAGGTTTCGAATTTGGCATATCCTGCGCGGACTCCGCGCTTGTGCTCATGATAGAGCTGGGAAAGGCAGGTAGCCATCTTTCCACTTCCAGGTCCAGGTGCGGTGATGACAACCAGAGGTCTGCTTGTCTCAATATATTCGTTCCTTCCGTATCCTTCGTCACTTACGATCAGCGGGATGTTGGAAGGATAACCTTCTATTACATAATGGATATAAACTTTAATGCCAAGCTTTTCCAGACGTCCTTTGAAAAGATCGGCACTGTTCTGTCCGGAGTACTGTGTGATAACAACACTTCCGACAAAGAGACCATTGGCTTCAAATTCGTCTTTCAGGCGGAGAACGTCAGTGTCATAAGTGATCCCAAGGTCACCGCGGACTTTGTTAGCCTCAATATCGGCTGCACTGATAACGATCACAATCTCTGCGGTATCCGATAATTCTTTTAGTAAATGTAATTTGCTGTCCGGCTGAAATCCCGGAAGCACGCGGGAAGCATGATAGTCATCGAAAAGCTTTCCACCGAATTCGAGATACAGTTTGTTGTCAAACTGATTGATTCGCTCACGAATGTGAGAAGACTGCATTTGCAGGTATTTTTCATTATCAAACCCAATTTTCATAAAGTTCCATCCTTTTTGTCCATAATTTTACTTTCATAGAAGCAATCCAAACCTAGTATACTATAAAATATGACTTTTTTACAATCTTTTCATAAATTTTTCATTGATTTCTAAAAAACGCCTACTTATAATAGAGAAGACGACACTTAGGAGGTAGGTATGGATAACCAGAATAATAGAAATAAGCAAAACCTTCCGGGAAATAATAACCCGAATAATAAAAATAACCGCCAAAGATGGAATGTTATATTATTTACCGTTATGCTGATCTCGTTTATCGTATTTGCGCTGTATCAGTTCCGGGAAGACACAGATGCCCGGGAGATTACCTATGATCAGTTCCTGAACATGGTAGATTCCGGGGAAGTTAAGAAAGTTGTGATCGAGGATGACAAGATTGTGATCACAGCGAAGACAGAAGCTGAGATGAAGAACAGCAAGAAAAAAGGCGCTTCTGAGAGCGATGTGGTCGAAGGTTCTGTAGCAGATAACAACGACAGCAGCAGTAAGGACAGCAGCGATGACAGTACAGGTCTGTTCAGTAATGTGACAAGGAAGCAGTATTATACCGGTATTGTGAAGGATGATACCCTTTCGGACAGACTGTATAAAGCAGGTGTTGAGTATGAACAGAAGATACCGGATTCTACATCTTATATGGTGATGAATCTTCTGGTCAACATTGTTCCGCTTGTGATCATGATCGGTCTGGGCGTGATGCTGATGCGCCGTATGACAAAGGGTGGCGGCATGATGGGCGTTGGAAAGAGCAATGCCAAGATGTATGTGGAAAAATCTACCGGAGTCACATTTAAGGATGTAGCCGGTCAGGATGAAGCAAAAGAATCCTTGCAGGAAGTAGTCGATTTCCTGCATAACCCTGGCAAATACACCGGAATCGGAGCGAAGCTTCCGAAGGGAGCACTTCTTGTAGGTCCTCCCGGAACCGGTAAGACACTTCTTGCAAAAGCAGTTGCCGGAGAAGCAAAAGTACCGTTCTTCTCTCTTTCGGGTTCTGCATTTGTTGAGATGTATGTCGGTGTCGGAGCGTCAAGAGTACGTGACCTCTTTAAGCAGGCACAGCAGATGGCGCCGTGTATTATTTTTATCGATGAGATCGATGCGATCGGAAAAAGCAGAGATTCACAGCTTGGTGGCAATGATGAAAGAGAACAGACACTGAATCAGCTGCTTGCAGAGATGGATGGATTTGACAGTAATAAAGGTCTTCTGCTTCTTGCGGCAACGAACCGTCCGGAAATCCTGGATCCGGCGCTTCTCCGTCCGGGAAGATTTGACAGGCGTATCATCGTAGATAAGCCAGATCTCAAGGGACGTATTGATGTCCTGAAAGTACATGCCAAAGATGTTAAGATGGATGAGACAGTCAATCTGGAAGAGATTGCACTTGCAACTTCCGGGGCAGTCGGTTCTGATCTTGCCAATATGATCAACGAGGCTGCGATCAATGCAGTAAAAAAAGGAAGAAATGTTGTATCCCAGGCAGACCTTTTTGAGGCTGTTGAGGTCGTTCTTGTGGGTAAAGAGAAGAAAGACCGTATCATGAGCCAGAAAGAACGCCGTATCGTATCATACCATGAAGTCGGTCATGCACTGGTAACTGCCCTTCAGAAGGACGCAGAACCGGTACAGAAGATTACAATCGTTCCTAGAACCATGGGTGCACTCGGTTATGTGATGCAGACACCGGAGGAAGAAAAGTTCCTGAATACCAAGGCTGAGCTGGAAGCAATGCTGGTGACAGCCCTTGCAGGACGTGCAGCAGAGGAACTGGTGTTTGACACAGTTACAACCGGAGCATCGAACGATATTGAGCAGGCAACCAAGATCGCAAGAGCGATGGTAACACAGTATGGTATGTCTGAAAAATTCGGACTTATCGGACTGGAATCTATCCAGAACCGTTATCTGGACGGAAGAGCTGTTATGAACTGCGGAGAGGCAACCGCGGCAGAAATCGATCAGGAAGTTATGAAGATGCTGAAGGGAGCATATGCAGAAGCGAAGAGAATGCTTTCCGAGCATCGTGAAACGATGGATCAGATCGCCGGATTCCTGATTGAGAAAGAGACGATCACCGGAAAAGAATTCATGAAGATTTACCGCAGATGTGAAGGAATTCCGGAACCGGAAGAAAAGAAAGAAGAGAATCCTGTAAAAGAGCAGACGATCGAGATGCCGAAGAAAGAGGCAGATACCGAAGCTGCACAGCAGGAAGAGAAAGAAACGCAGAAGAAAGTAGAAAAAGATGAAGACGGATTCATCCTTCCGCAGAAGCGTGACTAGTCTAAAATAACAGAAGATGCAGAGGTTTCAGAACAATAGGTTCTGGAACCTCTTTTTTTCTGTAGATTCTTTTGAAAGAATGACTTGTATTGTCTGCAGGAAGCAAGGTATAATGTGACTATGGAAAATCAGACATTTATTATTGAAGACGAACTTAAAAAACTTCCTGGGAAACCGGGAGTCTATCTGATGCATGGGGAAAAGGACGAGATCATTTATGTTGGAAAGGCGATCAGCCTGAAGAACCGTGTCAGACAGTATTTTCAGCCGAGCAGGAATCGGGGGGCCAAGATTGACCAGATGGTGACGCATATCACCCGGTTTGAGTATATCGTGACGGATTCGGAACTGGAAGCACTGGTTCTGGAATGCAATCTGATCAAGGAACACCGGCCAAAGTACAATACGATGCTGATGGATGATAAGAGTTATCCATTTATCAAAGTGACAACCGGCGAAGCATATCCAAGGATTATGATGGCAAGGCAGATGAAGAAGGACAAATCAAAGTATTTCGGCCCTTATACCAGTGTGACGGCGGTAAAAGATACGATCGAACTGATCCGGAAGCTTTACCGTCTGCGTAGCTGTAACCGCATCCTTCCGCGCGATATCGGGAAAGAAAGATGCTGTCTCTATCATCATATCAAGCAGTGCGATGCACCGTGTCAGGGGTATATTTCGCAGGAAAAATACAGAGAGTCGGTTGATGAAGTACTCAAATTCCTGGGAGGAAATTATGATAGAATCTTAAAGGATCTGGAGAAAAAGATGCAGGAGGCATCGGATGATCTGGAATTTGAGAAAGCAATTGAATACCGGGAGCTTCTGCACAGCGTGAAGCAGATTGCACAGAAGCAGAAGATTACCGATACAGGGGGCGAGGACCGGGATATTGTGGCTCTTGCAAGAGAGCATGAGGATGCGGTGGTACAGGTATTCTTTATCCGCAATGGTCGTCTGATCGGCAGAGATCATTTTTATCTGCGGATTGCCCAGGGAGATGAAAATGCAGAGATCCTCTCCAGCTTTATCAAGCAGTTTTATGCCGGAACGCCATATATTCCGGGCGAACTGATGCTTCCGGTGGAACCGGAAGAGCGGGAGATCCTGGAAGCATGGCTTGGAGAAAAACGTGGGCATAAGGTTCATTTCCGTATCCCGAAAAAAGGGGAAAAAGAAAAGCTTGTTGAGCTTGCGGCGAAGAATGCAAAGATGGTACTGGAAAAAGATAAGGAACGTATCAAGCGTGAAGAAGGAAGAACGATCGGTGCAGTAAAAGAAATAGAAAAGTTGCTTGGTCTTAATAACCTGGTGCGTATGGAGGCGTATGATATTTCCAATACCAATGGATTTGCCTCGGTAGGGTCGATGATCGTTTATGAGAGGGGCAAACCGAAACGAAACGATTATCGTAAGTTCCACATCAAGGGTGTGCAGGGGGCGGATGATTATGCAAGTATGCGTGAGGTCCTCACTAGAAGATTCCGGCATGGTCTGGAGGAACAGAAAAGCGGGAAAGAGCTGGGAAGTTTTAATGTTTTTCCGGATCTGATCATGATGGATGGTGGAAAAGGACAGGTTAATATAGCACTGGAAGTACTGGATGAACTTCATTTATCCATTCCGGTATGCGGTATGGTCAAAGATGACCACCATCGGACGAGAGGACTCTACTATCAGAATATCGAGATTCCGATCGACCGCAATTCCGAAGGGTTTCGGCTGATCACAAGAGTGCAGGATGAGGCACACAGATTTGCTATAGAATTTCACCGGAAACTGCGTAGTCAGGGACAAGTGCATTCGATCCTGGATGATATTCCGGGAATCGGACCTGCGAGAAGGAAAGCACTGATGCGGACATTTGCCAGCCTGGATGAGATTAAGAATGCAGAGGTGGAAGATTTGAAAAAAATTCCATCAATGGATGAAAAATCGGCAAAAAGCGTGTATAATTTTTTCAGAGGAAGCGAAAAGGAAGGTACAGAAGCTACTCTGATGGAAGAACAATAAAAGGAGACAGGACTATGGGAGTTACATTAACAAAAATCGTAGAGAAGATGGAACTTAGAAATCTTACTCCGGATGTCGATATGACACAGCGGGAAGTAAAAATTCCGGATATTAACCGTCCGGCACTTCAGCTCGCCGGATTTTTTGATCATTTTGATTGCGAACGGATTCAGCTTATCGGATATGTAGAGTACACTTATCTGCAGACATTGGAATATGAGCATAAGATGAAAATATATGATACACTGCTTGAGTATGGGATTCCATGCTTTATTTTCTGCAGAAATCTGCAGCCGGATCCGGAATTTCTGGAGAAAGCAGTGAAGAACAATATTCCGGTATTTATTACGGATAAACAGACTTCTTCCTTTTCAGCAGAACTGATCCGCTGGATGAAAGTGGAACTGGCACCGTGTATTTCAATTCACGGGGTACTGGTGGACTGCTATGGAGTCGGTGTTCTGATCATGGGAGACAGCGGTATCGGTAAAAGTGAGGCGGCACTGGAGCTGATCAAGCGAGGCCATCGTCTGGTAACAGATGATGTGGTGGAGATCCGGAAGGTCAGTGATGATACTCTTGTTGGTACAGCACCGGATATTACCCGCCATTTTATTGAACTTCGCGGAATTGGTATCATTGACGTAAAGACGCTGTTTGGTGTGCAGAGTGTAAGAGAGACACAAAATATTGATCTCGTCATTACGCTTGAGGACTGGAACAAGGATCGCGAGTACGACAGGCTTGGACTTACTGAGGAGTATACAGAATTTCTTGGTAATAAGGTTGTATGCCACAGTATTCCAATCCGCCCGGGACGTAATGTTGCCATTATCGTAGAATCAGCGGCAGTCAACCACAGACAGAAACAAATGGGCTATAACGCAGCTCAGGAGCTGTACCGCCGGGTACAGGAAAATCTAAAAAAGAATATGTAAGGAGCAGGAGACAGATGAAATATTGTTTTGGTATCGATATAGGCGGAACGACAGTAAAGATGGGACTTTTTCAGGAAGACGGAGAGCTTCTTGACAAATGGGAGATTAAGACACGTACGGAGAACCAGGGAGAAGCAATCCTCCCGGATATTGCGCAGGCAGTGAAAGCAAAGATGGCAGAAAAGAAACTGGTGAAGGAACAGATCATCGGACTTGGAATGGGGCTTCCGGCACCGGTAACCGAGGATGGAATTGTTCAGAATACAGCAAATCTCGGATGGGGATACAAAGAAGTGACACGTGAACTGGAAGAGCTTCTTGACGGAATGAAAGTGATTCCGGGGAATGATGCAAATGTAGCTGCGCTTGGTGAGATGTGGAAAGGTGGCGGAAAAGGCCACAAGAATGTTATTATGGTTACCCTTGGAACCGGTGTTGGCGGTGGAATCATCGTGGATGGAAAGTGCCTTGTAGGGGCACACGGTGCTGGCGGAGAGATCGGTCATCTGTGTGTAAACTACCAGGAGACAGAAACCTGTGGATGTGGAAAGAAAGGCTGTCTGGAACAGTATGCTTCTGCAACAGGAATCACAAGACTTGCCAATATGCGTCTTGCAAAAGATGAGAAACCAAGTACCCTCAGAAATGTGGCAGAGATGTCTGCGAAAGAAGTGTTTGATGCAGTGAAAGCCGGAGACGAAGTTGCAATCGAAATCGCAACTGAATTTGGAAAGTATCTGGGACATGTGCTGGCGAACCTTGCAGCTGCCTGTGATCCGGCGGTTATCGTAATCGGCGGAGGGGTATCAAAAGCCGGAGAGGTTCTGCTGGATTACATCAAAGGACCATTTAAAGAAATGGCATTCTTTGCAGATAAAGATACAGAATTTGCACTTGCAGAGCTTGCGAATGATGCAGGAATCTGCGGAGCAGCAAAACTGGTATTGGAATAAGTGAAAGATATTATAAAAAACAAAAATCTTGTGAGAAATATTTAACATTCTTGCAAGATTTTTGCTTTTTACAGAAGAAAATGCAGAATGTAAAATGTTTACATTTGACATTCTGCACAAAATGATGTAGACTTATCATAGTAATATTATTAAATAAGCCTATGAACTCTAAAAAATTATGAAGAGGAAGACGAAATGATAATACGTAAAACATTAAGAGAGCAAGTAGTTGAAATTTTAAGACACAAGATTTTATCAGGAGAGATCAAACCGGGAGAACGAATTATAGAGGCAAAAGTAGCAGAAGAGCTGAAAGTCAGCAGAGGTCCCTTAAGAGAAGCACTCAGGCAGATTGAAGAAGAAGGGCTGGTTGTATATGAAGCACAGAAAGGCTGTGTAGTAAAGACGATGACTTATGAAGAGATGCAGGAAACATACCTGATCCAGTCTACGCTTGAGAAACTGGCAGTGCAGATGTGCGGGGGAGAGATCAGCAAAGAACAGGATGAAGAGATGCAGAAGCTTGTCCTTTCCATGGAGAAGGCGGCCAATCAGAAAAATCTGTATGAAGTTATAGAATTCGATGAACAGTTCCATGAATGTATTGTGAAGACCGCACACAGTGAAAAACTTCATAGAATCTGGAAAATACTGGAAGGAGGGAATACGGCGGCATATTATACGATGGATACAAAAACTTTGGTACCATTTGATGTGGTCCACATCAATCATCAGAGAATTTTGGATCTGTTTCATAAAGGGACAGTCGAAGATATCTGTAAAGAGATAGAATTCCACTACATGGTTGTCCCGCATGTTCTGTACGAAAATCAAAAGAAAAAAGGAGAAAAGAACTGAAGGTATGGAGAGAAAGAATATGTATTTAATTAAAAACGGAACCGTTCATACAGGGACGGGGAAAGTGCTTGAAGAACATGATATTTTAGTTGAAGGAACGAAGATTAGAAAGATTGGAAAGAATCTTTGTGAAGAAGATGCAGAAGTGATTGATGCAACCGGAAAACAGGTTTTCCCAGGTTTCATCGATCCACATTCTTCTATTGGAGCTATGGGGATTCCGACTCGTTACAGAGATAATGCAGAAACTACAAATGTAATCAATCCGGATCTGAGCGTGAAGTATGCCATCGATCCAGATGAAGTGAATGCACAGGAATTCTACAAATCAGGAATTACATCTGTTGGATTTTCACCGGATCACTGCAATGTGATCGGAGGACAGATTACAGTGTGTAAGACGGCTCCGGATCATATGGCAAACCGTATTGTAAAAGAGCACGCAGCAATGAAGGGAAGCGTATGCTCAACCGTTAAGGATGTATATGGTGCAAGTAACCAGATGCCGAAAACAAGAATGGGAATTTTCCATTTGCTCAAAGAAGCAATCAGAAAAGATGACCTTTTGAAGAAATATCAGATGCCATTTGTCATCGCTGCAGAAACTGCAGGTGAGATTCAGTGTCTTATGGAGCTTCTGAAAGATGAAGATATCCAGCTTACAATCGTAGACGGATTTGAATTCGGCGATGCGATCGAAGAACTGAAAGAAAAGAAAGTTGGAATTATCTTTGGTAATTTCAGCAACCTGTCACAGATCTCCAAACATGAAATCGACCTTTCCAGATTAAAAGAACTGGTAGAAAACGGAAACCGCATCGCATTTACAAACACATGCAAAGGTGCTTCTGAAGGTAGAGAAGTATTCATCTGGAGTGCAATCGAAGTATATCGTGCAGGAATCGATGCCGAGGATGTAGTAAAAATGATGACGATCCAGCCAGCCGAGATGCTTGGTGTTGCAGATCAGATCGGAAGTATCGAAGTCGGAAAAGACGCGGACATCACAATTTACAGTGATCATCCTGTAAAATCTTATGCGGCACACGTACAGTTTTGTATGATAAATGGAAAGGTGGTATTATCGTAATGCAGACATTAATCAAAAATGGTATTTTGTATACAATGAAAGAGGATAAGGGCATCTTTCAGGGTGATATTCTTGTCGAAGGAACAAAGATCAAAGAAGTAGCAGAACATATCAGTGAAGACTGCTTAGAGGATGGAGATAAGCTCATTGAGGCAGAAGGATATTATGTTCTTCCGGGACTTATCGATGCACATTCTCACATCGGATTATTTGATTTCAATGTGGATCCGTGTGTAGACGATGCCAATGAGATGACAAATCCGGTTACTCTTTCTGTTGATGCACGTTTTGGAACAAATCCAAAAGCAAGAGAATTTAAAGTAGCTTATGAGCACGGAATCACAACCATGCTTCTGACTCCGGGAAGCGGAAATGTATTTTGCGGACTTCCGTTTGCACTTAAAACTTATGGAAACAATGTGTTTGATATGACAATCAAATCTCCATGTGCTGTAAAGATTGCTCTTGGCGGTAATCCGAAAAATACATACGGAGATCAGAGAAGACTTCCGATGACAAGAATGGGAATCGCTAAGGTTCTGGATGATACCTTTGCAAAAGCAAAGAAATACATGGAAGACAAAGAACAGAATAAAGAAGTGGAGTATGATCCGGATATGGAAGCTCTTTGCCTGGCTTTAAAAGGAGAAATTCCATGTAAGATCCACTGTACACAGTATGATATGCTCACAGCAATCGAGATTGCGAAAAAATACAACGTACACTTCTCATTAGAACATGCATGGGGAGCAACCGATTATCTGGATGAAATCGTGGAAAGCGGATGCGATATATGCTACGGACCGATTGCAACTTACCGTAGTCCTGGAGAACGTAGAAAAATCGATGTGGAAGCTGTAAAAATGCTGGATGACAGAGGGGTGAATGTGGCGATGATCACTGATTCACCGATTCTGAGTGAAGAATCCCTGTATCATCATGTGGGAGAAGCAGTGCGTGAAGGACTTGCACAGGAGAGAGCAGTAAGAACGGTTACGATCAATGCTGCAAAGGTGCTGGGCGTAGAAGACCGTCTGGGAAGCCTGGAAGAAGGAAAAGATGCAGATATTATTGTAATGAAAGGAAAACTCGGACTTGATACCGATGCGATGGTATACTATACGATGATTGAAGGTAAGATCGTATATCAGAAATAGAAACCAGATTGATAGATAAAAAAGAGAGATCAGTGAATTTCGAATATTCACTGATCTCTTTTTCTAATTGGATGATAGATTCTTACTGTCCATTGCCAGAATCTGAGCCGCCGGTATTGCCGGAATCACCGCCGGTATTACCGGAATCAGTGCCGCCACCGGTATTACCGGAATCGCCACCGGTATTACCAGAATTGCCACTATTATTACCGGAATCAGTGCCGCCGCCGGTATTGCCGGAATCACCGCCGGTACCACCGGTAGTATCCCCATTAGTGCCGGTAGAGTTACCGGAGGAGTTTCCACCTGTTGTACTATTAGAATCGGATTTGTCATTCGAATTTTTTGTACTGTTTGTGGTAGTTGACTTGCTTGCATGTCCGGAACATGTCTCGGTCGGGACAGTATCCGGATCAAACCATTCAGTCTGTGACGGACAGCCGGAACCGGCAAGTTTACCGGAAATTGTACATACGCTCTTCTGAACGAGAGAACTTGGCATCTCGAAGTCTTTGTAGGTAAGTCCCAAAGCTTCATCGATCCGGTTCATGATCTTAGCCCAGATCTTGAAATGATAGTTCCAGCTTCCTTCAGACATTTCCTGGTTACCATCGTAACCCATCCAGATACCACAAGTATAATACGGTGTAAATCCTTCGAACCAGAAGTCACGGTTGTCGGAGGTTGTACCGGATTTACCGGATGCAGGCATATTATTGAGCTGTGCATCGGTTGCAGTACCCTTTGTGACAACATCCTGCATGGCGTTGGTAAGAAGTGCTGCAGTTGTATCTTTGATCACAGTGTGGCTTTCCGGATTGGAGTTGTCGATCAGGACATTACCATCATGATCCAATACCTTTGTGTACAGGGATGGTTTGTTATATACACCGCCGTTTGCAATGGATGCATAGGCTGCTGTCAGTTCATAGTTGTAAACACCATGGGAAATACCACCAAGAGCAAGAGACTCTACAGCATCGTCTTCGGTAAGTGTGGAAAGACCAAATTTCTCGCAGTATTCAAAACCAAGATTGATACCAATCTTATTCAATGTCTTTACCGCAATGATGTTCATGGACTGTTCGATCGCCTGACGGTATGTTACGGTACCTTTATAGTAATCGCCCCACCAGTTATGAACCTGATGATGTTCCAGGTCGTGCTGATAGTAGTATTCTTCATCAACTTCGGTGGTAGCAAGTGTAAGATCTGCGCTGTCCAATGCCGGAGCGTATACGGCAAGAATCTTGAATGTAGAACCTGCGTTACGGGTAGAACCCTTGTATGCGCGGTTCAGTCCACGGTTGGTTGTCTTTTGTCCACGGCCACCGACAAGAGCTTTGATCTGCCCTGTTTTCTGATCGATGATGGTAAGTGAAGTCTGCGGCTGTGGAGAGAGGTTGACGTACTCATCATAGGTCTCGCCATCTTGGAGAAGACTGTTACGGAATGCGTCAATTCTTTCCTGTGCAGCTTCCTGTGATCCGAAGAGAAGTCCTTCATCATCACCGTACTGATCTGCCCCGAATTGTTTCAGGTGTCCGGCACTGTAGTTATCTACCGAGCCATCAGTATGGTAGACTGTGAGGGCATAATCAACACCCCAGTCAATATTGGCCGGATAATTGTTGTCATCATTCAATTCTTCATCACAGATGTTCTGCATCGTAAGATTCTGAGTTGAATAAATGGTGAGACCACCGCTGTACAGTGCGTTCTCTGCCTGTGTCTGGGAATATCCAAGTCCGTCTTCTGAGGTGAGATCTTCGATCAGCTGCTCAGACAGGGCATCAACAAAATAAGAGTTGACGGTGTTGGTCTCTTCGATCCGTGTATTTACGTTCTGAATTCTGGAATATACGTCATCTGCCAGTGCCTCATCATGGGCAGCCTGGTCGATCCAGCCCTGATCGAGCATATTATCCAGAACTTTTTTGCGGCGGGTTGCGTTGTCTTCCGGATTGGTGATCGGATTGTATCTTCCCGGATTCTGTGTGATTGCAGCGATGGTTGCAGATTCGGAAAGGTTAAGTTCATTGACATCCTTATTAAAATATCTCTGTGCGGCTGACTGTACTCCCAGACAGTCCTGACCAAGGTTGATCGTGTTCAGGTAGCTTTCAAGGATTGAATCTTTATCAAGCTGCTTTTCAACCTGAATTGCGAGATACTGTTCCTGGATCTTACGTTCCAGCTTTTCTTCAAAAGTGCTTTCATTTACAAAGTCAGGGAAGACATTGTTCTTGATCAGCTGCTGGGTAATGGTACTGGCTCCTTCAGAGAAGTTGCCACCATGAGTGATACCAACAACAAAAGCACGGATAATACCTTGGATATCAACACCGTTATGCTTGTAAAAACGGGAGTCTTCAATTGCGACGAATGCATGCTGCAGATCCTCCGGGATCTGATCAATCGTCTTATATACACGGTTGGCACCTGCACCGGTGAATTCGGCTATTGTTGTCGTGCCGTCATCTGCAAGTGCGGTGGACGTATAACCCTGTGGCTTGATGCTGTCAGCTGTAATCTCAGGTGCATTATCAATCACATGCTTGATGATAAAGCCACCTCCGATCGCTGCGAGGATACAGCAGACAAAGATACATAATAGAAAACCTTTAAAAAGGCGAACGCCCAGTTTCTTTTTGTGCATATTCTTTTTCGATGTTATGCGTTTTTGTTTTTTAGAAGCTTTTCGCTTTCCATAATTCATGAATGCTTCCTCCTTCATATTGCAATATTATATCAAACTTGATAATTTAAATAAAGGAAAACTTGAAAACTTCAATGTTCCATTTTACAAAATTAAGAAAAATTTCGGAAATATAGGGAAATTGTAACATTTTTGTAATTTTCTTGCATCTGAAGAAATAGATTTGTATACTGGGAATAGTGAAAATATAAGGAAAATGAAGGGAAAAACGCAGACATGCAGGAAGAATACAAAACAGTATACCGGGGAGGAGAAGGGGAAATTGTTGAAAAGAAATCCCGTTTTATCGCAACGGTAAGAACGGTACACTCAGAAGAAGAAGTACTGGCATTTATAGAAGAAGTGAAGAAAAAATACTGGGACGCAAGACATAACTGTTTTGCTTATGTGATCGGTGTAACAAATCCAACTCTGAGATGTAGTGATGACGGGGAGCCTGCAGGTACAGCAGGAAAACCGATGCTGGATGTGCTTACAGGGGAAGGTCTTTACGATACGGCGGTTGTTGTGACCAGGTATTTTGGCGGGACGCTTCTGGGAACAGGTGGTCTGGTGCGGGCTTATCAGGGAGCAGTAAAGGAAGGTCTTCAGGCAAGTACTGTGATCACAAAGCGCCTGGGTTACCGGTATGAGATTGGAACGGATTATACCGGACTTGGGAAGATCCAGTATATCCTCGGACAACGGCAGATCAGTGTGCAGGATACACAGTATACGGATAAAGTGCTGATGAAGGTGATTCTGCCTTATGATCAGGAGCAATGTGTGGTTTCCGAGATTACAGAGGGAACAAATGGACAGGCTGTGATCGAAAAAGGAGACAGCTGCTATTTTGCGGAGGATGGAAAAGAAATCCTGGTTTTTGAGGAATAGAACAGGAAAAAGAAGAGGCTGTGAAATAAGTCCCTAAAAGAAATAGGACCATTCGTTCATGCGAAAG
>OLQR01001127.1_pt1 | contig 16917 bp, 19 predicted proteins | sample 1671881 | NCBI WGS metagenome assembly OLQR01 (sample SAMEA3136623, study PRJEB25190) | human gut metagenome | biome: human gut; feature: human-associated habitat; material: faeces | place: Austria | collected 2013 | reverse complement strand
CTGTCACCGGCCGCAACCTGCTGATCCGTGCAAACCTGCAGGAGGCTATGCTGCACACCGTGGCTGGCACCCTGAAGGCCAACAACGTCACCGCACTGCCTGTCCGCGCCGAGGCTGTCATGGCTGAGAACAAGGCTATGAGCAAGGAGCTGGAGGAGCTGAAGGCTAAGATCGCCGCCTCCAAGGTGGACAGCCTGTTCGATAATGCCGAGGAAGCAGACGGCGTGAAGATCGCCTCTGCATACTTTACCGGTACTACTGGCGACACCCTCCGCGGCATGTGCGACAGCATCCGTGACAAGGCCGTGAACCCTGTGGTGGCTGTGCTGGTGGGCAAGGCCGAGGATAAGATCACCATGGCTGTCACCGTCAACAAGCTGGCACAGGAAAAGGGCCTGAAGGCTGGCGTGCTGGTGAAGGAGCTGGCTGCTATCGCCGGCGGCAAGGGCGGCGGCAAGCCGGACTTTGCAATGGCTGGCCTGAAGGACGAGACCAAGATCGACGAGGCACTGGCTGCTGTGGGTGCCATCGTCAAGAAGGCCCTGGGCTAAAAAATAAAACGGGCTAGCCCTCTCGAGGCTCACGCCGTGACGGAGAGGGCTAGGACGTTTATGTAGAAGCAGGAAGGAGTGTTCCCCATGGAAGATTGTCTGTTTTGCATGATCGCAGAGGGCAAGATCCCCTCCAAAAAGCTGTACGAGGATGAGCAGGTGGTGGCGTTTTACGACATCAACCCTCAGGCCAAGGTGCACTTTTTGGTGGTGCCTAAAAAGCACATTGCTTCTGCCGCTATGCTGACGGAGGAGGATGGTGCCCTGCTGGGCCACATTTTTGCCGTCATCGCAAAGCTGGCCAAGGAGCAGGGGCTGGAAAATGGCTACCGCATCATCTCCAATGTGGGTGAGGATGCCGGCCAGACCGTGAAGCATCTGCATTTCCATGTTCTGGGCGGCGAAAAACTGCCTGTCTGATTCCGATACGAAAGGGAGATTTTGATTATGGCTGAAACTTATACCCTGCACGTTGCAGGCCTGACCCGTGAGCTGACCATCTGCAAGGTCAACGATCACATGGATATTGCCGCTTTCATCATGCTGGGTGATGCCGAGCTGACCGTGGCTGCTGCTGCCGAGCTGCTGAAGAAGTGCCCGGAGTTTGATATCCTGCTCACCGCTGAGGCCAAGGGCATCCCGCTGGCCCACGAGATGAGCCGTCAGAGCGGCAAGCCTTACGTTTGTGCACGCAAGGGCGTCAAGCTGTATATGCCGGACCCCGTTGTGGTGGAAGATCAGTCCATTACCACCGCCGGCAAGCAGAAGCTGGTCATTGACCGCAAGGAGCTGGACAAGATGAGCGGCAAGCGCGTGCTGGTGGTGGATGATGTGATCTCCACCGGTGGTTCGCTGAAAGCTCTGGATGCACTGGCCGAGCAGACCCAGTGCACCATCGTGGGCCAGGCTGCTGTTCTGGCCGAGGGTGACGCAGCAGAGCGCAAGGATATCATCTTCCTGGAGCCGCTGCCCCTGTTCTTCCACTAAGCCGCCATGCGACGCCCGCTCTGCGTATTCTGCGCCGGAATGCTGGGTGTTGCGTTAGTATGCGATATTTTGCCGCAAACGGAACTTTTTGTGCCGTTTGCGGCATTTTTTGTGGCCGTCTGCCTGCTGTTGTGCATCCCGGACCGCACCCGCAAAGCATTGCTCTGCCTGCTGCTGGGTGCGGCGGCCGGGCTGGCTGCCGCGAGACATACCAATGCCCGTCTGGAACAAACGCTGGAAAAATACGCCGGGCAGACGGTAGCATTGACGGCAGAAGTGGAATCGGTGTCGGCATCCTATTATCCGGGTATCGTGGATGCGGTGCTGCGGGTGGAACGGGTCAACGGCCGGGCGGCAGAGTTCCGGGTGGAATGCGATACCCTGCCGGTCTGTGAAGCCGGGGAGCGGGTGGAGGGGCGCTTTGCACTGGAAGCGCCGGAGCCTGCCGACCATACAACCCTCTTTGCCGACGGCGTTGTACTGTGGGCAAGGGAGCCGCAGGCTTTTGCCCGGCTGGGCAAAAGCAGCAGCTTCCGGGCGCGCACCGGCCGCCTGCAAAAGCGGCTCAGTACCAGCCTGCGCGGTGAGATGAACGAGGATGCCGGCGGGGTTCTGGCCGCCATGACGGTGGGCGACCGGAACCATCTTTCTTCCGCCCTGCGCAGCGCCTACCGGGGTGCGGGCCTTTCCCACGTGCTGGTGGTCAGCGGGATGCATGTGTCCATCCTGTGCGGTGATATTTTAAGCTCCCTGTTGCCCTATGAGTGGGAGCAGAGCTATCGCCGCCGCAGATACCGGGCGATATTCAAGGCATTGCTGGCTGTTCTGCTGGCCGGCGTTACTGGCTTTACTCCCTCCGTCTGCCGGGCAGCGGTGGCGGTATGGGTCAGCGCACTGGGTGTGTGGGTCTATGGCGCATCGGACGCCCTCACCTCACTGGCAGCGGCGGGCATCCTGATGACCGCTCGCAACAGCTATGCCGTGTGTGATATCGGCTTTGAGCTGTCGTTTGCCGCTGTGTTGGGTACACTGGCCGGTGCGGAGCTTTCCCGTCACCTGCATGCACTCTTTGCAGCGCACGCGACCCGGAAGAAAAAGCCTTCTGTATTGCAGCGTATCCTGCGACATGTCCGCAGCAGCCTGACCGAGACGGTGTGCATCGGGGTCTGTGCTTCGGCGGCTGCCTTTCCGGTTCTGGTGCTGCGGGGCCTCAGCGTCAGCATTTATGCAGTGCTGTCCGGCGTAGCAGTGCTTTGGATGGTCAAACCCATGATGCTTCTGGGCCTTGGTACTGCCTTTGCGGGGCTGGTCCCGGCAGCCGGGCCGTTATATACGATGATTGGCAAAGCGGCGGAATTTCTGACCGGCCTGCTGAATCGCTGGGCCGTGTGGGTCAGCGCCAAGCCTGGGGCGGGGCTGTATTTTGACACAAACTATGCAGCCATTGTTTGTCTGCTGCTGATGGCTCTGTGCGGGTTGGCACATGTCTGGAAGGTGCGTCTGCGGGTGGCTGTGCCGGGCCTTCTGCTGACGGCCGTCCTTGCCATTGGCGTGGGCAACGCCCTGTGCCGGGATGTGGTGCACGTCGACCTTGTGGGCAGTGCCAACAGCCCGGCGGTGGTGGTCAGCCAGAATCACACAGCCGTGGTGCTGTTCCGGGGTGGGGCATCCACTCAGCGGGCGGTGGAAAACCAGCTGTCCCGCCGGGGCGTGACCACGGTGGAACTGCTGGCAGATCTGCGTCTGGACCCGGAAAATGCCTGCACGCTGCCTGCCCGGACGATGTGCCGAGTGGCAGTGCAGTCGGTGGGAAGCGCCGTCACCCGACAGACGCAGACCGCAGCGGTGGAGACCCTGCGTACCCGGTCCGGCTGCCTTGTGCGGCTGACCATCGGGGAGCAGCAGTTCGTGACCGTGAGCGGAACGGTGACGCTGGCCGAACCGGTCCGGGTGCAGTGGCTGCTGGCATCTCCGGCAAAGCCGGAGGCCGTGCAGTGGGAACAGCTGCTGAGCCGGAGTGACCATTACCAATGGATGCAGGGCGGGGAAGCGGTATATGCTTCCCTCAGCCTGCGCCCTTCCGGCGGCTGGCGGGCAGAGTGATGCTTTGCAATCCGGCCGGAATGTGGTACACTATATGGGTATTATAACAATTCATCCGAAAGGGGGCCGCGGGTTTGGCGACCGAGGCAAAACTCCGGCAGCTGGCCGACAAAGGCTGCCCGGTGTACTATTTTTATTCCACAGAGCGGTATCTGGTGCGGCAGGCGGTGAACGCGGCTGTCCGCATCCTCTCGGCAGACAGTGACGAGGACGCAACCGTGCTGGACGGTGCGGCTCCGGAAATCGAAGGACTGATCATGGCGGCGGGCACCATCTCTTTTTTTGGCACCCGCCGCGTGGTGGTGCTGCCGGAGGTGGACCCGGGCGCATACGGCGCAAAGGATCTGGACGAGCTGTGCAGTACGCTGGCCAGCCTGGAAAATGCGGTGGTGGTGCTGGGCAGTGTGTTCCCATTGGAGCGCAGCAAGCTCAAGGCTGGGAAATCGGCCCAGAAACTCATTGCCCAGTGCAAGGCCATCGGCTACGTTGAAGAGCTGGCCAAACCTCGTCCCTTTGAGCTCAAGGCTATGATGATCGACCGGGCAAAGGCACAGGGAACCTCACTGCCGGACGGCGCGGCTGCTGCGTTGCTGGAACGCTGCGGCGAGGATCCATTTTTGCTGGAAAATGAGGTGGACAAGCTCTGTGCGCTGTCCGGCTACCAGACCGTGACCGCTGCCATGGTGGCCGATATGGGCACCGTGAGCCTGGAAGCCGATGTGTTTGAGATGATCCGCATGATCACCGCCAAAAACGCCACTGGTGCCTGCAAGAAATTGCAGACCCTTCTGCGCCTGCAGCAGGAGCCCATTGCCATCACGGCGGCCATGATCGGCAGCTATGTGGATCTGTACCGGGTCAAGCTGGGCGCGGCCCGCAAAAAGAACTACAGTACGGTGTTCAAGGACTTTGGCTACAAGGGCAGCGATTACCGGCTCAAGCGCTCGGCCGAAACGGCGTCGCACTATACGCTGGGGCAGATCGAAGCCTGCCTGCAGGTGCTGCTGGAGCTGGACCAGAGCCTGAAAAGCCAGCCGGTGGAAGAGCAGATCTTGCTGGAAACGGCGCTGTGCCGGCTGGCCATGGCAGGGAGTGGACGATGATGCAGAATGAAATGATCCATACCGGCCGGGTGCTGATCGTGGAGGGCAAATACGATGCCGCCCGCCTTGCGCACCTGACCGATGCCATGATCCTGCTGACGGATGGATTTGGCATTTACAAAGACAAAAAGCGCCAGCAGCTGTTCAAAGCGCTGGCGCAGAAAAACGGGCTGATCCTGCTGACGGATTCGGATGCGGCGGGCTTCCGCATCCGGAACTACATCACGAATCTGGTGGGCGAAAAGAACGTGGTGCAGGCCTATGTGCCCGCCATTCATGGCAAGGAAAAGCGCAAGGAGCAGCCCGGCAAGGAAGGTTTGCTGGGGGTGGAAGGTGTGGAGGATGCCATCGTTCTGCAGGCTCTGCGGGATGCCCTCGGGGCTGAGGCAGGCGCAGCGCCTGCCCGCCCGGAAGGCCGGCGGATCACCTACACGGACCTGTACGAATGGGGGCTCTCCGGCAAGCCGGGCAGCGCGGAGCGTAAGGCAAAGCTGTTGAATGCACTGGGCCTGCCGCCGCGCCTTTCCAAAAAGGAGCTGGTCGAGGCGCTGAACCGGCTGTACACCTTTGAGCAGCTGGACGAGATCCAGGCAAGCGCGCTGACCGAATAAGGATTTCGAGACCGGCACAGGAGAAATGTTTCACTCCTGCGCCGGTTTTTTGTCCCAATGCTGGCGCAGCTGGCACAGCGCGTGGCTTTCCAGACGGGACACATAGCTGCGGCTGATGCCCAGCAGCCCGGCGGTCTCCAGCTGGGTCAGGGGCGGCTGCCCGGCCAGCCCGTACCGCAGCAGCAGGATCTGCCGCTCCCGCGCGGGCAGCGTTTCCAGCAGCTGCCGCACCCGGAGCAGGTCTGCCTTCTTCTCACAGCATTCCTCCATGCAAAAGCTGTCCTGCAGCACATCCGCCAGCGTCAGGGCAGACTCCCCATCCGCTTCCAGTGTTTCTTGCAGGGAAACGGTGCTGCCGCTCTTGCGCTCCCGCCGGAACTGCATCCGGATCTCGTTTGCTATCCTCACCCGAGCGAACGCCGGACGGAGAATCGGAACCATCTCCACCGCCCTCGGGGTCGTTGTCGTCCTCTTCCGGGTCTACCGGGAAGGTGGTCCAGTCGATTTCATCCTCCGGTGAACCGAAGAGCACCACATGCGCCACCTTGCTGTCCCACACCACCTTGCGCACCACCGTGCGGATGGCAGCGCGCTTCTGCGTCACGGTCATGTCGTCGATGTTGTCTTGGAACACGGTCAGCAGTTGACGCATCACGTCAAACTCGATGCCGCCCAGAACACCGTTGTCGGTGAGGCTCTCCAGTTCCCGGATGCGGGAGCTCAGGGCGGCATCCTGTGCATTCAGCTCCTCAATGCGCTTTTTCAGGTGGACAGCAGCGGTGCTGTCGCTGAAGTCAGCCAGCGAATCGATCAGTGCATTGATCTTCCGCTGCGTCTCGGCTTGCTCTTTGCGCAGGGTGGAAAGCTTGGTCTCAAACTCGGAGCGGTTGCCTGCGTGGGCGGACTTTGCCTTTTCCAACTGCTTCATAAAGTCGCTGGAATGGTCGGCAAGGTGCTTGACCTGTTCGCAGATGGCAGCATCCAGCAAATTGCCGTTGGCATTCCGGACATTACATAACTCTCTCCGGCTGCGCTCCTTCAGCTTGCACATATAAGGAAAGACAACCTGTCCGTCGGCAGTTTTGCGCCCGGTGACCTTCGGGTACATCCGGCTGCCGCAGGAGCACCACAGCAGGCCGGTGAGCAGGGCTTCGTTGCCGCGGGACTTGTGGTAGGACTTGGATTTGTTCCGCTCCAGCGACTCCTGCACCCGAATCCACCGGTTCGAGGAGATGATGCCGGGGTGCTCGCCCACCGAAACGATCCATTCGCTGATGGGATTGTAGACCGTAGCACGGCCTTTTTCCTGATCGCTGCGGTTGTAGGCCAGCACGCCGCGCACACCGTCGAAATCGGACTCCGGGGCGAACAGTTCTGCCTCATTGTCCGCAAAATACTGATAGGCGTCCTTGTCTGCAATCAGGTAGACGGGATTCTGCAAAATCGACTTGATGGAAAACCGGGTGAACGAACGCCCGGTTTTTGTTTTGATGCCCTGCCGCAGCAGCTCGGTCTCGGTCATGGTCAGGGAATCGTACTGCTCGTAGAGGTCGAAGATTTTGTAGATGATCTCTGCTTCGTCCGGCAGCAGCTTGAGCTTGCAGGCCTTTTTGGTCTTGCCGTCCACCGTGATGCTCTTGACGCTCTCGGAAGCATAGCCCGTGGGGGTGGTGCCGCCCAGCCAGCGCCCGGTCTTTGCCAGCTCGTGCATGTTGTCCCGGATGCGCTCTGCGATGGTCTCACGTTCCAGCTGACTGAACACCGATGCGATGTACATCATCGCGCGGCCCATGGGGCTGGACGTGTCAAAACTTTCACGGATGGACACAAAGTCGATGCCCAGCCGTCCCAGTTCTTCAATCAGGCTGGAAAAGTCGCTGATGTTGCGGCTGATGCGGTCCAAACGGTAGACCACGATGGCCTTGAATTTCCGGTCCTTGGCCGCAGTCATCATCTTTTTGAAATCCGGGCGGTTCAGGTTGCCGCCGGAAAAGCCCTCGTCCTCAAAGACAACGGCATGTTCCGCGGCGGCATCGCCGTAGTGAGTGCGGATATATTCGCGGCAGAGGTCGATCTGATTTCCGATACTTTCGCCCTTGCCGGTATAGCGGGACTTGCGGGAATAGATGGCAATGGTGTCAGCAGTTTTGGCCATGAGATACTCTTTTCCTGTTGTCCGGTGGCCGTAGATGCGGCTATTGTAACGCCAACCGCATAGGGCCTTTGGTTCGGCCTACTTTTTGGAGCTGGGCCTCTCGTGCCAGCAGCTCGAACAGAATATCCCGGCCCTCTTCACCGACCCCGCGTGCGGCCATGTGCTGCGGGAGAAAGGCTTCATACAGGACGAGAACGGCTGGGTGGAGCTGAACGCCACCGCCGACGGCCTGACGGCAAACGCTATCCCCAAGGGGCAGGAAGTGCTCATCGTGATCGGGGAGGGGCTGGAGAAAGAACGGATTGAGGTGAGATTAAAGGGATAAGGCGGATCCCCCGTATATCGTTGTATCTTTCCATAAATAGTTTGTCTCCCGCCCAAAGTAGGCGTATAATAGGGGAAAAGAAACGCTAAAGGAGAATCCCCTATGAACGGCACCGCATTGCGCAAACCGACTGCCCGGCGGGTGGTGGGCATGGTGGCGGGCATCGTCATCATCGCCCTTGGCATTGCGCTTTTCAAGCAGTCCCACCTCGGCAACGACTCCATCAGCGCCCTGAACATGCGGCTGGCGGAGCTGCTCGGCATCTCGCTGGGCACCCAGAACCTGTGCACGAACATCCTGTTTTTCCTGCTGGAATTCTGGTTCGGGCGCAAGTACATCGGCCTTGGCACCTTCGTCAACGGCATCTGCATCGGGTACATCGTCACGGCGTTCTATGACCCCATTCACGCCCACTTCGGCGACGCGCCGTCGCTGGCGGTGCAGTTGGCGTGGGTCATCGCGGCGGTGCTGGTCACGGCGCTGGGCGCTTCGCTCTACCAGACCGCCGACCTCGGCATCGCGCCCTACGATTACCTTTCCCTCGGTCTGCGGGACTACACACCCTGCCCGTACTTCGGGTGCCGCATCTTCACCGATGCGCTCAGCGCCCTGCTGTGCTGGCTGCTGGGTGGCCTTGTGGGCCTTGGCACCTTGATCTGTGCGTTCTGCCTTGGACCCTTCATCCAGTTCTTCGATCGGACGTTCTCCCAGAAGGTGCTGCAATACAAACCGAACAATTGAGAAACCCCGCGGCGTCAAATCATACGCTGCGGGGGTCTTTTTTATTGCTGCCGTTAAGCAGAAAATGAAGGAGATTTATCTTTCAAAACCGCCTGTGGATTGCTGCGGCGATGGGGAGCCATAACAAACCCATCAGACAGGCTTTGGAAGAAGTAAATTTTTCGAATCTGCTTGTAGAAAACGGCGGTCTATGGTAGCATGAAATCAAAGAAAAACAGGAGGGCTTACACATGGTTTTACTGGTTGTGGATACACAGAAAGGTATCGTGGATGAACGCCTGTATGCGTTCGAAAAGTTTGTCAGCAACATCAGGAAATTGATCCGGACTGCCCGCGAACAGGGAATCGAGGTCGTCTATGTCCAGCATGACGATGGACCCGGCACTGGCTTTTCCATCGGGGACGATGAATTTGAGGTCTATTCCGAATTTGCACCGCTGCCGACTGAAAGACGGTTCGTCAAAACCGTATGCAGTGCGTTCAAAAAAGAGAGCGGCCTGCTGGAATATCTGACGAAAAAGGACGAAAAAGACGTGATGGTCTGCGGCATCATGACCGACTTCTGCATCAATGCAACGGTGGAGGCGGGCTTTGAGCATGGCCTGCACATGATCGTTCCTGCCTATGCAAATTCCACGCAGGACAACGAGTATATGACAGGGGAGCAGAGCTACCACTATTACAATGAATTCCTCTGGCCGGACCGCTATGCCGATTGTGTGCCCATGGACAAGGCGCTGGAGCTGCTCAAAAAGTGAGGTGTTTACAATGATTTCTGAAAAAGTAAAAAATCAGATTCAAGTGGTGCAGGGTGATATTACCAAACTGGACTGTGACGGCATCGTGAATGCGGCCAATCGGAGTCTGCTGGGTGGCGGCGGTGTGGATGGTGCCATCCACCGGGCAGCAGGGCCGGAATTGTTGGCGGAGTGTCGCACGCTGCACGGCTGCCGCACCGGAGAAGCAAAAATCACCAAGGGCTACCGGTTGAAAGCAAAGTATATCATTCATACAGTGGGGCCGATTTATTCCGGCACAGCAGAGGATGCTGCGCAGCTGGCGGACTGCTACCGCAATTCGCTGGCTCTTGCCAAAGAGCATGAACTCCACAGCATTGCCTTCCCGGCAATTTCGACCGGCGTGTATGGCTACCCGCTGGAAGATGCCACAGCGATTGCAGTTAAAACGGTGGCGCAGTGGCTGGAAGATCATGCGGATTACGCCATGCAGGTGATTTTCTGCTGCTTCGATGCCAGGACGGAGCGGGTGTATCAGGCAAGAGCTCTGCAACAGTGAAAGCGGCAGGATGGTCGTGGAACTGTATCTTGGTAAACTGGATGGGCATGGCTCCCGAATCCTGTACTGAAAATGGAGTAAAGATTGAAATACAGAGAAATCGCAGACGGCATTTTTGTTGACCGTCCCAACCGCTTTATTGCCCATGTGGAAGTGAATGGAGCAGTGGAAACCGTCCATGTCAAGAACACCGGGCGGTGCGGGGAACTGCTGCTGCCCGGTACTGCGGTGCGGCTGGAAGTGTCGGACAACCCGAAACGCAAAACAAAATACGACCTTGTGGCGGTACACAAGCAGGGCCTCGGCTGGGTCAATATGGACAGTCAGGCACCCAATAAGGTGGTAGGGGAGTGGCTTGCAAAACAGGGCTACGACTATATCAAGCCGGAATTCACCTATGGGAAGTCCCGCATCGACTTTTATATGGAAAAGGGCGAGCAAAAGTATCTGATGGAAGTCAAAGGCTGTACACTGGAAGTGGACGGCATCGGTTATTTCCCGGATGCACCCACCGAGCGGGGTGTGAAGCACCTGCACGAGCTGGCGCAGGCACAGCAGGCAGGGTATCGGTGCGCAGTGGCTTTCGTGATTCAGATGGAAGGCATCACCGAGGTGCGGCCGAATGTCAGCACACAGCCGGAGTTTGGTACGGCACTGGCCGAAGCAAAGGCCGCAGGTGTGCGGGTGCTGTTTCTGCTCTGCCGTGTGGGGCGTGACAGCTTGGAAATCGTGGAGCAGAGGGAAGGCTGAAAAATTTTTCAGAAAACCTCTTGACCCTGACGCAGCGTCATAGCGTATACTGTGGCTGTCGCAAGGGAGGACAGCAAGATGATGACAGTGAACGAAGTGAGCAAGCGGACCGGAGTGAGCATCCGGACCCTGCAATATTACGATAAAATCGGTCTGCTGCGCGCGGCGGGCCGTACCAAAGCAGGCTATCGGCTGTATGACGATGCCGCGCTGGAACGTTTGCAGCAGATCTTATTGTTCCGGGAACTGGAATTTCCGCTGAAGGACATCCAGAAAATCGTGGAGAATCCTGCTTTTGACCGGCAGAAAGCACTGGAACAGCAGATCACACTTCTGACATTGAAAAAGCAGCATCTTGAAAATCTGATCGGCCTTGCGCAGAAAATTCGATCCACAGGAGGAATGGTTATGGACTTTACCGCATTTGATACGCAGAAGATCAAGAAGTATACCGAGCAGGCCAAAAAGGAATGGGGCGAAACGCCGGAATACAAAGAGTTTGAGGAAAAAACTGCCCATAAGACCGAGAAAGAGGTCAAGGACATGAGCAGTCAACTGATGGACATCGTGACGGCATTCGGCGGGATGCAGAGCAAAGACCCGGCGGACTCTGAAGTGCAGGCACAGGTGAAGAAGCTGCAGGAGTTTATCACAGAGCACTACTATAACTGTTCCAAGGTGATCCTGAATCAGCTGGGGCAGATGTATGGGGCAGGCGGAGCATTTACGGAAAACATCAATGCTGCCGGCGGTGCCGGTGCCGCAGAATTTGCGCAGAAAGCCATTGAGATTTATTGCAAGTGAGCCCAAAAACGCTTTGCGTGATTCAGTTACAGAAATCATAAATAGGAAATGTTATCATATAGATAAAAGAAACACACCGATAACATTCCAATGGAGGATTTCGATATGAAGGCAAAGTTTTACATCTGCAATCACTGCGGCAACCTCGTCACTACCATCCATAACGCAGGCGTTCCGCTGGTCTGCTGCGGGGAGAAAATGAAAGAGCTGGTTCCCAATACGGTGGAAGCCAGCGGCGAGAAGCATCTGCCGGTGGCAGAGCTTTCCGGCAGTTGTCTTACGGTCACAGTGGGCGCGGTAGAGCACCCCATGGCGGATGTTCACTATATCCAGTGGATTTTTTTGGAGACTGAGAACGGCGGACAGATCCGCTATCTGAATCCGGGGCAGGCACCCAAAGCTGTTTTTGAACTGGGCAGTGAAAAGCCGGTGGCCGTTTACGCATACTGCAATCTGCATGGGCTCTGGATGACGAAACTCTGATACAATCAATGCAAACGGGGAGTGATTTGATGTCACTCCCTGTTTTTTGATGAGAACTTTATGCGGTTCTTTTGGTTCGGAACTGTGTATAAATGGGATGGATAAAATGAGCAGGCACACTATATGCATTTGTTAAACGCTAAAAGTGTTTAATTTTTTGCGTTGAATCGTGAAAATGAGACCTGTGAAAAACGTAGAAAATTTGATATGTTTGCGCTGCAAACTAAGACATATTGATGTTTTTGAAACGAGTTTATAGTGAAATATGTGTAATTCGAGTGCAGATATTCATTCTTGTGAGTTTGTTGTGTGAATTTGTCACGTTCCGCCGCAAAAAGGACTTGACGGAAAAAATACTCTGTGGTAATTTATGAGCAAATTCGCTTTTGTGAAATAAAGTCGAATTTGAATTCGCAATTTGCGGAAAAAGAAGGGGATTACACAGGAACAGCTGAGTATAATGCTGAACGTTAGTGCGAACCATCTTGCAAAAGTTGAAACGGGAAGCCGCTGCTGCTCGATTGAGTTGCTGCAGGATCTTTCGTCCTGCCTGAATGTCAGAATGGACTATCTGCTGAACGGAGATGCACCGCATAACAACCATCTGAGGGAAAGACTGACGTTTCTTGCACAGGAATTAGAAAAGATTACGGCGGACCTCCCGGTATGGGGATAGGAAAAGCAAAATCCTCTTTTTCAATGCCCAAAAGCGTGGTAGAATAGGGAAAAGATTCAGTATCTGAAAAAACGGAGCGCGCAACAATGAAGATTCTGGTCAGCGCCTGCCTGCTGGGCGAAAACTGCAAATACAGCGGCGGAAACAATTACAATCAGGCGGTTTGCGATTTTGCGCGGGGGCATCAGGTGGTTCCGGTCTGCCCGGAGGTGCTGGGCGGCCTGCCCACACCGCGGTGCCCGGCGGAAATCGCGCAGGGCGTTGTCACGAACAAAGAGGGCATCAATGTGGACCGGGAGTTCCGGGCGGGCGCAGCCAAGGCCCTTGCCATCGCAAAAGAAAATGGGGTGGAGCTTGCCATCCTGCAATCCCGCAGCCCCAGCTGCGGCGTGAAGGAAATCTACGACGGAACGTTTTCCGGGACAAAGATTCCCGGACAGGGTGTTTTTGCCAAGATGCTGATGGACGAAGGCATCCGTGTTCTGGATGCCGGGGAATTGCCTAAAATTATCTTGAAAAATGAGGACGGAAAATGTCAATCAGACTGATTTGCAGCGATATTGACGGTACGCTGCTGCAATACGGCAGGAAAGAGCTGGAAGGCGAGATCTTTGAACAGATACGGGAGCTGCATCGGCGCGGTATTTTGTTCTGCCCGGCATCCGGCCGGCAGTATACCAGCCTGCGCAAGCTCTTTGCACCGGTGGCAGACTGCTGTGTGTTTCTTTGTGAGAACGGCGGCGTGATCTATAAAGACGAACAGTGCATCGCCAAGAACCCGATGCCGCGCGCGCTGGCCGAAGAAATCGCCAACGACCTGTGGACCCGCAGCGACGGGCAGGGCGAGGTAATGCTTTCCGGTCAGAATACTGCATACCTGATGGAGCGGGGTCTGGGAATGCTCAAGCGTATTCAGTTCATCGGGAACAATTATCAAATCATCCATGACCCTTCCGAGGTGCCGGAGGAGATCACAAAAGTATCGGTGTATCTGCACGAAGGCGTAGAATCTTACACGGAACGGTTTGTCCCACGATGGAAAGAGGCGAACTGCGCTGTGGCAGGGCCGTACTGGATCGACACCACCTTTGCCAACAAGGGCATCGGTGTGCGCAGCATCTGCAAAACTCTGGACATCGACCTTGCCGATGTGATGGCTTTTGGCGACAATTATAACGATGTGTCGATGCTGGACATTGTGGGTGTGCCCTACATTATGGATGGTGCCGCCGCACCGCTGCGGGAAAAGTACCCGAACCATACACCCCGCCCAGAGGATGTGCTGCGGGAGTTCTTGAAGCAGAACTGAATTTTGCACGCATGTGTGCAAAATTCAAAATGATACGATATAAGGAAATATTTTGACATGACGAAAGTGCTTTTCATCTGCCATGGGAACATTTGCCGCAGCCCAATGGCCGAATTTGTAATGAAAGACTTGGTGGCCAAAGCCGGGCTTTCTGATAAATTTGAAATCGCATCCGCCGCCACCAGCACCGAGGAGATCGGCAACCCGGTCTATCCGCCCGCCCGGCGGAAGCTGGCCGAGCACGGCATCTCCTGCGAGGGTAAAACCGCCCGGCAAATGACCCGGCGGGATTACGAAACCTACGATTACCTGATCGCCATGGATCACAACAACCTGAGCAATATGGCGCGCTTTGTGGGCGGCGACCCGGAGCATAAAGTGTCTCTGCTGATGGATCATACCCGCCGCCCCGGCGATGTGGCCGACCCATGGTATACCGGGGACTTTGAAGCTACCTGGCAGGATGTGCTGGAAGGCTGCACGGCTCTGCTGGAAGAACTGCGCTGACAGGAGAATTTTATGACAGAGCGTTATTGTGAGGGTGAACGGTTTGCTGACCTGTCGTTCACCGAGGAGGCTTTTGAGGATTGCGACTTTACCGACTGCGTGTTTGCGGATTGCTCTTTTACCAAGTGCGAACTGGATCATACCACGCTGAACGAGTGCAAATTCGTGCGGTGTGAGATCACAGGTCTGCGCAGTACCCATTCCTCGGTGCAGTCGCTGGATTTTGAGGACTGCCGCCTGAATGAAATCGAGTGGGCACCGCTGATGTCCAACGGTGCCTTCCCGGACCCTATCCACACGCTGAAAGAGTGCAGTCTGAAATATAACACCTTCACCGAAATGAACTTTAACCGCTTCGACTTTTCGGACGGCAACGAAATTGTCGGCTCCATGTTTGCCAAATGCGAGATGCAGCTGGCGAATTTCAAGGGTGTAGAACTTCACGAAACGGAGTTCTACCAGTGTGATCTGCGCAAGGCGGATTTCCGGGATGCTACAGGCTATAAGGTGGACATTCTGGGCAGCCGCCTGAAGGATGCGAAATTTTCCCTGCCGGAAGCGGTGAATCTGCTGGCAGATTTGAAGATCAAGCTGTCGTAAGAAGGAGAAAAAATGCGTCAACTCATCATTGCCCGAAAAGACCTGCAGATGTCTCCCGGTAAGCTGGCGGCGCAGTGCTGCCATGCTTCGCTGGCATTCCTCACCGACCCCATCGGTATGGGACAGGGCGTGGAACCCATCGAGAAAGACGGAGAAATTACCGGCTATCGGGCAGAAATCATGTTGGAGAAAGCAACCTATGAAGAATGGTTCGATGGTTCGTTTACCAAGACCGTATGTGGGGCCAAGAATCGAAATCAACTGCTGAAAGCAAAAACAATTGCCGAGGAATTGGGACTGGTGGAAAACAAAGACTTCTTCCTTATCCGGGATGCCTGCCACACCGAGCTGGAACCGGAAGAATTTGATGAAAACGGCGAGGGCATGACCCTGACCTGCATCGGTTTCCGCCCGCTGCCGGATGAAATTGCACACCAGATCAGCCATAAGTTCCATTTGTATTGAGTGCTGGTTCGCGGAATAATAAAAATAGTCCCGGCCATTCTCCTGTGACATACAGGAAAATGGTCGGGATATTTTGCTTTTTATTGAAGATTCATCCATGCCGCCAGCGCGTCCTCGGCGGCGGGGTCTGCGTGGTAGTAGTCGCTGACGTAAATGCCGAATGCGATTCAGACGGCCAGTAAAACAGCCAGCAGGCAGAGGAACACTCTGAGGGAAAACGATTTTTTCTTCTGGTTCTTCATAGAACTCCTTTATTTTATAAGCATTTTCCGCAATCGCTGCAGCCGTTGCAGATCAACTTGCTGCCGCAGGTCTCGCAGTTTGCGCGGAAATGAGGCACATAGAGATCTTCCTGCGGGATGGGGTAGCCCCAGTCGTCCACGAGGTCAAAATGGATGGGCCTGCCCTGAAAATTCATGCCGGATTTACAGGCCATTCGGCTTTGCAGCTGCTTGTTTGGCAGGTGGTAGCGCCTGCCGTCCTTGATGAACACGGTGCCAGTCTCGATAAAGCAGAATGTTATGTTGGCATCCACGCATTCCTGCCGGAGAGACTTGACCCAATCGAAATTGCAGGGGCGGGCACCATCGTAGTTTTCGCCTCCGCAGATGACCTGCTCGATCTGCCCGGCGGAAAAGTACTGCCGGATGCTTACCGGTCCGATGAAGGGCGCGCACATGATGCCCTTGTGCTTGAAGGGCAGGTCAAACAGGATGGGAATGCGCTCATCGGCGCGGCGCTGATTTTCACAGGTGACGTTGAAAAAGATGTTGTCCCAACCGCTGCCCCAGTCCGGCGGCAGGCACCCCCGTACCCGCTGCGGCCGCTTTGTGAGCAGAAAAAACACCACATCGCTGCGCTGGCGCATGATGTCCCACGCCTCAGCCCGCCACGGGTCGGCTTCTTCCAAGAAGAAATCCGAGGTCATGCAGACCCGGATCTGCTCACCGCTCTGGATTTTGTAGTGTCCGGTGCGGTCTTTCTGGAGCGGATAGGAAAAGCCGCTTTTCGTTTTGTAGATCTCGGCTCCGTTCTGGTCCCGCATCCGGTCGAGAAAATACATGTAGCAGTTCTGGCAGCCCTCGCTGCACTTGACGCAGCCGTGCCATGGATTCCAGATGTCGTGCAGGAAGCTCACCTTCTTTCTGTACCTATTATAATAGCTGCGCGGACAGGAAACAAGAGCACCTCTTGCGCCGCCCCATCGGATGTGATAGGATGAAGAAAACCATGTGAGGGAGGAACCACCATGCCGTTTCTGATGATCCGCAACGACATCACCAAGGTGGCAGCGGATGCCATCGTCAACCCGGCGAACCGGAACCTTTTGCAGGGCAGCGGCACCAGCCGTGCCATCTATCGGGCGGCAGGGGAGCAGGAGCTGACCGCCGCCTGCGAAGCCATCGGCCGTTGCGATTTGGGCAGAGCCGTGTGTACTCCGGCGTTCGGGC
>OLQR01001120.1_pt1 | contig 17004 bp, 18 predicted proteins | sample 1671881 | NCBI WGS metagenome assembly OLQR01 (sample SAMEA3136623, study PRJEB25190) | human gut metagenome | biome: human gut; feature: human-associated habitat; material: faeces | place: Austria | collected 2013 | reverse complement strand
ACACGCACCTCATCAATTACCTTACGGATACGTTCCTCAAATTCTCCCCTATACTTACTTCCGGCAACCATTCCTGACATATCAAGAACAACAACTCTTTTATCACGCACAGAATCCGGAACAAGTCCTGAAACAATTCTCTGTGCCAGACCTTCAACAATCGCAGTCTTACCAACTCCCGGTTCTCCAACCAGACACGGATTATTCTTACTTCTTCTGCTCAGGATCTGAATCAGTCGTGTAATCTCTCTGTCACGTCCAACCACAGGATCCAATTTGCCTTCTGCTGCCATCACAGTCAGATCTCTGCTGTACTGGTCCAGCGTCGGCGTCGCTGCCCCACTCTTCTGTGTTTTTTGATTTCTGCCACCCTGTAGTTCTTCTGCTGTTGGATTCTCAATTCCCATCGCGGTCAGAACTGCCACATACAGTTTCTGGATATTGACTCCCATTGTATAAAGAAGCCTGGTCGCAACACAATCCGTCTCTTTAAGCATTGCCACAAGAAGATGTTCCGTTCCGGCCTGTGCTTCTTTCTGATTTTCTGCCTCCTGTACAGATTTTTCAAGCACTCTCATCGCTCTTGGGCTGTATTCCGGTGCCTTTTCCGCAGCCAGCACCTCTGACGGTGCGATCAGTTCTTCGATCAGCTGGCGCAGCGCATCTTCTTCTACATTAAATTCTTCCAGAATCCTGCCCGCCGTACCCTCTTTTTCCTTTAGCAGACCTACCAGAATATGCTCTGTGCCAATATATGAATGATTACAGGACTGTGCGGTGGTTTTTGCCAGTTTTAACGCATTTGCAGCCTGTCTGGTAAATTTATCCTGCATAGTTTGTTCCTCCTAGTTGTCAATTTCGTATTCGTCATAGATCTCATCGATCAGATCATGCACTTCACTTCTGCTGACGTTTCTACAGCAGCCCTTTGCCAACGCTACAAGAAGATTTTCTTTCATTTCTTCCAGTGCTTTGATCTTATCAACATCCACAGCGATAATTGCCCCACGTCTGCGGTCGATCGTAACAAAACCTTCCTGACGCAACAAAGAATATGCTTTGTTTACCGTATGCATATTAATTCCTACTGTATCCGCCAACTGTCGAACTGACGGAAGCGGATCTCCCTCTTGCAGTCTGGAAGTAGCAATTCCCATTATAATCTGATTCATAAGCTGTACATATATAGCTTCATCACTGTTAAAATCTATTTCAATGACCATTTCCGTCAGCCTCCCATTGTTTTTCAATGTTATACATATAGTAGCACATACAGCAGATTTTGCAAGTAAAAAATAAAAACAGGCAGCCTGTTCAGCCACCTGTCTTATTATCATTATGTCATTTTTATCAGCCAAGAATCTTCTTAAACTGTTCTTTATTAAGAATAAGATTAAATCCCATTGGATTAAATACCATTGCTTCCGCCTGATTGATCAGAATTTCCGGAAGTTTGTCAAATGGAATTTTTGCCAGGCGAAGTTTTTTACCTTTTGCAAATTTTTCAAATTCCATAACATCAGAAAATACCGGCTGTAAAATCTGGCCTTCTTTATTTTTCAGATACGGAATATTAATTTTTTTCGGATTTTCTTCGTCACGTTCCATTGCTACCAGGAAATGAGATTTTTTCAGATTTGCAATCAGTTCCTCTTCCAGTGCTCTTAAATTTTTGTGTTCTTCTTTTTCAACCGGACGTCGAAGTTCCTGCATAAAATAGATACCTGAAAGCTGTAATGTTGGATTGATCAGCGGACGTTTAGCCGGCTCCATCTGACTGAGATCTGGTTTTCTTACGATTTTTTCCAGATCAATCTCAATTTCATCTGCTCCGTTATTCCAGATTACAGAGTTTACGCCAATAGAAAACAGAAGTCCGTACATTCTCGGAAAATCTTTTTTCTCATAACGCATCCCCATAAGAAGGATTTTATCTTCCAGTTTCTTTTTGCCATATTCCTTCAGAGTTTCCTCTTCTGCAAAAAACCACACCTGATCATTATATGTTTCTTCTCCGCAAGTTACATAAGGCAGTTTTGTTGCCTGTGAATATGCCACAAACACTGTCTCCCTTGCCTGAAGTTCTTTGACTGCATCTTCTACACTAATACCCATTTTGTTTTCCTTTCATTTATCGCTTCCGCATGATATATCATAAATTATACCATATTTCACGAAAAATGGCACACTTTTTTGGTGATTTTTTTATATTATCATTCCGTTTATTACTTCAGGCCTCATCAATGGCTTTTCCAATATCATGACGCATATATTTATTCGCAAACTGAATCCACTCTGTTGCATCATAAGCATTTTTGCGTGCCTCTTTCAGAGTCTTTCCTTTTGCTGTAATTCCAAGTACACGGCCGCCATTTGTAACAATCTGTCCATCCTGGAATTTGGTTCCGGCATGGAAACAATAATATCCATCTTTACCTTTAAAGTTTTCAAATCCATACATTGGAATGCCCTTTTCGTATTTTACAGGATATCCTTCACTTGCAAGGACCACACATACAGCCGCATTATCCTCAAATTCCAGCCCTATCTTATCCAGTGTTCCATTCACGCAGGCTTCCATAACTTCTATAATATCTGTCTTCATTCTTGGAAGTACAACCTGTGCTTCCGGATCTCCAAACCGTGCATTATATTCCAGTACCTTCGGTCCTTCTGATGTAAGCATCAGTCCAAAGAAAATAATCCCGACAAATGGACGACCTTCTGCTGCCATCGCATCTACTGTTGCCTGATAAACGTGCTGTTTGCAAAATTCGTCAACTTCTTTTGTATAAAATGGACTTGGTGAAAACGTTCCCATCCCACCTGTATTTAATCCTTTATCACCATCCATGGCACGTTTATGGTCCTGCGCAGATGTCATAGTACGGATAGTTTTACCATCTACAAAAGAAAGTACTGACACTTCTCGACCAGTCATAAATTCTTCAATGACCATAGTATTTCCGGCATTTCCGAATTTTTTGTCTTCCATAATTTCTTTAACGCCAGCTTCCGCTTCTTCCAGCGTATTACAGATCAAAACTCCCTTTCCAAGAGCAAGTCCGTCTGCCTTGAGAACGATTGGGAATTTTGCCTGCGTATGCAAATAATCAAGTGCTTTCTGTGGATCAAAGTTCTCATATGCCGCGGTTGGAATTCCGTATTTCTTCATCAGATCTTTTGAAAACGCCTTGGAGCCTTCAAGGATTGCTGCATTCTTACGAGGTCCAAATACCTTCAGTCCGCGGGCTTCAAATACATCCACCACGCCGCCGACCAACGGGTCATCCATACCAATGATTGTCAGATCCACTTTATTTTCTTCTGCAAAATCAGCAAGCTTCTCAAATTCCATGGCTCCGATCGCCACACATTCTGCATATTCTGAAATTCCTGCATTCCCAGGTGCACAGTAAATTTTGTCTACCTTTGGACTTTTTGCAACACTCCATGCGATTGCATGTTCTCTTCCGCCACTTCCAACAATCAGTACTTTCATGAGCTTTTATCTGCCTCCTACTATTAGACTTCTTCTATCAACAACAAATTTTTATTAATAAAGCATTCTTAATCAATAACAACTTTTCCATTCTGAACCGAAACTCTGTTATTCGCAATCAGATCAATTGCTTTCGGAAGGATTTTCCATTCTGCTTCCTCCATAACACGACGTTGAAGCACCTCCGGAGTGTCTCCCTGCTGTACTTCCACCGCTTTTTGAAGGATGATCGGTCCTGTATCTGTACCGGTATCCACAAAATGAACCGTTGCACCGCTAACCTTGACTCCGCGTGCAAGCACACCCTCATGGACATGAAGACCATAAAATCCTACGCCACAAAAAGACGGAATGAGGGATGGATGAATATTGATGATTCTGTTCGGATATGCTTCCACGATCATAGGTGGAATTGCCACCAGAAAGCCTGCCAGTACGACCAGTTCCACCTTATTTTCCTGTAATTCCTGCAGAAGCGCTTTATGAAATTCTTCTCGATTTTCAAATTTCTTCGGAGAAATGCACTTAGCCGGGATTCCCCGGCTCTCTGCGCGTTTCAGTGCATATGCGCCTGGATTATTACTGATCACCAGACCGACTTCCGCATTTGTGATCACACCGCTGTCAATCGCATCCATGATCGCCTGCAGATTTGTACCGCCTCCTGATACCAGAACACCAAGCTTTAACATAAAGTCACTCCCTTTTCTCCGGCCTCAATACGGCCAACTACATATGGAGTGTCTCCTGCCTGACGAATAGCCTCCATTGTCTTATCTACATCTGAAGGATCTACTGCCAGAACCATACCAAGTCCCATATTAAAAGTATTGTACATCATCTTTTCTTCGATATCTCCGGTCTTTGCAAGAAGGTCAAAAATCGGAAGAACCGGATAGCTGTTCTTCTCAATGACAGCTCTTGTGCCATCTTTCAGCATACGAGGAACATTTTCATAAAAGCCACCACCGGTAATATGGCTGCATGCATGAATACGAACTCCGGCTTCTTTAACACTTTTCAGTGCTTTTACATAAATTCTTGTCGGAGCAAGCAGTGCCTCACCAAGAGTTGTTCCAAGTTCATTATAATATGTATCCAGAGATTCTTTTGTCATTTCAAACACTTTGCGGACAAGTGAAAATCCATTGCTGTGAACGCCTGTAGAAGCCATACCGATCAGAACGTCTCCTGGTTTCAGTTCTTCGCCAGTAAGAAGATCTTTCTTATCGATCACACCAACTGCAAACCCAGCAAGATCATATTCATCTTCCGGCATAAGTCCCGGATGTTCTGCAGTTTCACCACCGATCAGTGCTGCACCTGACTGTACACAGCCCTCCGCAACGCCACTTACGATCTCTGCGATCTTTTCCGGATAATTTTTTCCACATGCAATGTAATCCAGGAAGAACAGTGGTTCTGCACCTGCACATGCAATATCATTTACACACATGGCTACAGCATCGATTCCGATCGTATCGTGTTTATCCATGATCATAGCAAGCTTAACTTTGGTTCCGCAGCCATCTGTACCGGATACGAGTGTTGGTTCTTCCATATTTTTGAATGCATTCATGGAAAATGCTCCCGAAAATCCACCGATTCCGCCTAAAACTTCCGGTCTCATGGTCTTTGCAATATGTTTCTTCATTAACTCAACTGACTTGTAACCAGCTTCTATATCCACACCTGCTTTTTTGTAATCCATAATCTTCTGATCTCCTCCACCTGTTTTTAATAAGCTTTGTATCCAACTTTCTGAAGTCTGGCATCCTTTGCCTCAACCTGCTCTTTCAGTTCCTGACTGTATGCTTTCAATCTGTCCAGAAGTTCCGGATCAGATGTTGCCAGAATCTTTGCGGCAAGAAGTCCTGCGTTTGCGCCTCCATTGATTGCTACTGTTGCTACCGGAATTCCGGACGGCATCTGTACGATTGAATACAGTGAATCTCTTCCTCCAAGAGATGTTGTATGCATTGGAATGCCGATAACCGGCATCGGAAAGATTGCTGCACACATTCCCGGAAGATGTGCTGCCATTCCTGCTCCTGCAATAATTACTTTGAATCCTTTTTCTTCTGCCGTCTTTGCATACTCAAAGAACACATCCGGTTCTCTGTGTGCAGAAATAATCTTCATCTCATATTCAACGCCCAGCTTGTCAAGAATTGCTGCCGCCTTACTCATAACCGGCATATCTGAGTCGCTTCCCATTACAATTCCAACTTTTTTCATTGGTGGCCTCCTTTTTTTCTATCCCAGGTTGATTCTACTAAGATTCTAAATTTGTGTCAACATAATTCCGGAAAAGAAATATTTAGATACGCAAACTCTTTTTGTATATGAAGTTTACTCTTCAAAAGGTTTGTTGAGTTCTTCTGTACCAGGAAGTACAAAACATCCGTTCTCGATGATCGGAGTGCTTTCGCCTTCTTCGTCGATCACGCTGATATTTCCAAGTTCCTCATATGGAATGGTAATATCGGTGTGGCAGCCATAATATGCCATGCTGATATCTTCTTTACGCAGTGCGGAGATCTCGTTGTCGCGGGCAATAATCTCTCTTCCGTCCGGGTTAAATACCGGAGTATCTTCTGCCCAGCTGTAGCAGGTGTCGCCCACTGCAAAATGCGGTCCCATCTTTTCTGCAATCAGGATCGGAAGTTTGTCCGCGATGCCATATTTCTCAGCAGCAACATAGGCTGTCGTGTTGGTACCGATCGCAAATTCACCCATCGGGATCTTGGCGTGATGGAACAGGATATTGTCCTCGATATACGCGCGGTTCTCTTCTTCTGTCTCAAAGTTTGAGCAGGTATAATCGATGACCTGTCCGCAGTCAAATACCAGTTTGAGATCACGGAACTGAAGACCATTTAAATATACTTTCTTGACATGAAGGATTCCGCCTGTTCCTGCAAGTACCGGAGATGTAAATACTTCTCCTACCGGAATGTTCACATCCGCTACACAGTTTTCGAAATTTGTCTGCTTCTTCACATCTTCGAGATCATGCAGGTGGATGATAAGGTCTGTCTCATTGTCGCCGCGTCCCTTGACTTCTACCCACTGGCAGGTGTCCAGAGTCTCAATGATCGTCTGCTGGATCCGCTCATATAATTTGTAATCCAGAGTGTTGATCTTGACGATCTCTGCAAAGATCTCTGGGAACTTCTCTCCGATCTCAGGAATCGGATAAGCAATGATCGTGAAGCTTCTCTCATCTCCCTTGATATAGCGGTTGACGATCTGTCCGGATTCATTGTCAAGTTCCACCTGCTGCTTCTGTTGTGTCTCGGAAAGTGTCCACGCCTCAGCCTTGGTCTCCGGTGCAAACGGTTCCTCTCCAAAAGTCTCAATGCATGCCGGACCGCCGTGTACTGCTGCCAGTTCCTTATAATTCTCGTAAGCATTCTGCATGGAGCGCAGTTTCCGCTGTACAAAATCACTGTCGAGGAAAAGTGCCTGGTCCTGTCTGTGATCATACTCATACTGCGGGTTTGCAACGCCGCCGGTAAAGCCGATTCTTGCATTTCCCCGCTTGTTGACTACATGTGTCGCATGACGGTAGATGACAGGTTCCAGTCCCATTGCACGGAATTTCAGGATCGCAGATCTTACCATTCTCTCAAATCCGAGATTATAGCGGATGTTGACTGTTTTTTTCCTGGTAATGTCTTTTCTTCCGTTGATAAAGCCGATGCGATATCCTTCTGTATAGGTTTCTGCCATGCTGTCGATCTGTTCCTGGGAAAGGCTGTTCAGAAATTCTGCCACACCTCTCTCATTTGCAGAAACATATTCTCCATAAGCGTAGAGATATTTAAGATCTGAAAGATCAGAATCCATGATAATACGGACTGCAAAATCGAGTTGTGGGTCAACGGCCTCCGCGATTCTCTGTTCCATCAGATCCTGGCAGTAGTCATTCACATAGGAGCGTAGAATATCCTCCACGGTCTTCACTGCCGGAAGTTCACTGTCCTCAAAGGCAGCATAGATTTCCAGAAAAAGCTCTGCAGCGATGGTATAATCCCACCATTTTTTCTCATATGCATATGCGATCGTACCGCGGAGTTCTGCATACAGGAAACAAAACGCCTTGCCGTATTCGCCCAGTTTCACTGCTGCGTAGGAAGGATTTCCATAGCAGGTCCCATAGTTTTCCGGAAAAAGTTCTTCGTAGAGTTCTCTGTTTTCCTGTGCGAGTTCTTCTTCTGTCAGTTCTTCCTTTTCTCTCTCGAGAATAGCCGCCGTCTTTGTCAAAAAAGCGGCTGTCTTTTTGAAAAAGTCCTCAAAATCTGGCTGTGCTGTCTTTTCTATACAGATCTCACTGATCCGGTCTTTTGCCAGATGATAACGTTCCATCAGTAATTCGTCCAAATTCGTCTTCCTTTCTGTTTCTTATTTATCGATCACATGTCCGAGTTCGACATGTTTGTCTATTAATTTCTGCATATACTTCCAGATTTCCCTGGAACCTTCTGAAGTATGCTCATTTCGTTTGTAGATCTGGCTTTTGCGGACACCGTGTTCTGCCCAGCTTCTGCCATTGGAAGCATCGTTCAGAAGAAGCGGCTGGCAGTTATCAAGCACGTGTGCAAATTTGGCGTCTGCACTCTCATATGCCTCAAATTCGTCCCAGAGGTCCCGGAACCATCTGCCCTGATCTTCCGGAAGCATTCCAAAAATGCGGTCTGCCGCCTTTGTTTCCCGTTCCACTTTAGTCTGCGCGCCTGCTTCATCATATGCGTAGGTGTCGCCCGCATCGATCTCAACCAGATCGTGGATCAGCACCATCGGTACAACTTTCTTAAGGTCTACTTCCTCGTTGGAATATTCGCTGAGAAGAACTGCCATCAGTGCCAGATGCCAGGAATGTTCTGCATCGTCTTCCTTACGACTTGCATCTGACAGATAGGTCTGCCGGATGATCTGCTTTACTTTGTCCACCTCAACGATAAAATCCATCTGTTTCTGTAAACGTTCCATATCCATCTCTTATACTCCCATCAAAAAAAAGACCAGCCATCCTACTGTGATCACTCCGTTCAGGATCGATCCCACAACGCTGGTCCGATGCATGCACTCTTCATCAGAAAAGCTCATAAGTCCCATCACAAAGCCGTAAGCAGAAAGCAACACTGCAAACAGGCAGAGCCCGCCTACGATAAAACCAAATTTCCCCTGTGCTATATAAGCCACGGCCACTGCCGCTACAAACAGAAGGAGGGAAGCAATCGCCAGCCCCACTGACAGCTTCCCCTTACCTGGTTCCTTTTTCTTTATGATCGCATATCTATATCTTCTTGCCATAACGTTTTCTCCTCAGGTAATTACAAACGGCAAAAGCCAGATACCCCAGTGCCGCTCCCAGTGTGTTCAGGATCAGATCATCCACATCGAAACATCCGACCTTCGTAATAAGCTGGATCGTCTCCACGACGAGGCTGAATCCGAATCCTGACAAAATGATAAAAAATCCGCTGCGGCACTTCCTTGCTATGACCGTAGAAATCACGGGTCTGTTATGCTCTGTACGCCATGCCCGCCTCACCGGAAGAATAAATCCGTAGGGAATAAATCCAATCACATTCCCGAACAGATTTGTAACAACCGCAAACACCCCGAGCTGCTCTCTGTAGGTCCAGAACCGCCTGATCTCCACGAACGGGATCAGGTTGTACCGGTATACTCTTTCTTCTGCTGCGACCCGTCCATATTCCTCTGAAAAGAAAAGGAAATAGATCAGCAGCAGAATGTATAAGACAAACAGCATAGTCCCCAGATGTTTAATCCTGCGCTTTGCACTGTTTTTTGACATATTATATTATCCTAACCTTATACCGCCTCCGGTTCTTAGATCAAAATGTCGCCTTTTCTTTTGAGAAGGCGTGCGCCGCTGACGATCATGAGGATTCCTGCGGCAACTCCGGTAACAAGAGTGACGATCCCGACTGCAACGCTGCAGCCTCCTGTTCTCGCCATTGTTTTGTAGATTTTTTCGTTCAACTTCATTCCTCCTGAATATCCTTCTGACAGCAGACTCTTTTATTTTGCGCCGTACTGTGCGTAATATGCATCGATTGCTTTCTTGAGGTCGTCGTTGATGATGATCTCTCCTTTGTATTCTTTATTATAGAGATGCTCGATGACTTCTTCCATTGTTACGATGGCATTTGTCTCAAATCCGTACAGATCATGAACTTCTTCGAGTGCACACTTCACGCCGCCCTTGCCGACTTCCATACGGTCAAGAGATACCATGAGTCCGATGATCTCTACGTTTGCTGCTCCTCTTACCTTCGGAACAGTTTCTTCCATGGATTTACCGGAAGTTGTTACGTCCTCGATCATTACAACACGGTCGCCGTCCTGAAGTTTGCTTCCAAGGAAGCTTCCCTTATCTGCGCCGTGATCCTTCTCTTCCTTACGGTCAGAGCAGTAGCGGATCTCCTTGCCATATAATTCGCTGAAAGCGATCGCTGTTACTACGCTGAGCGGAATTCCCTTGTAAGCCGGTCCGAACAGCACATCAAAGTCATCACCGTATTTGTCATGGATCGCTTTTGCATAGTATTCTCCAAGTTTCTTAAGCTGAGAACCTGTCACATATGCACCTGCGTTCATAAAAAACGGAGACTTTCTTCCGCTCTTGAGTGTGAATTCTCCAAATTTCAGTACATGGCTGTCTACCATAAATTCAATAAATTCCTGCTTGTATGCTTCCATGATTCATTCCTCCATATTAACTGTTCATACTTATCAATTGTTGAATGTCATTTTATTTTATCATACTTTTGTTCAAATAACAAACTGTTTACTCCATTCACTGCCGCCTGATCAGATACGTTTCACATATACTCTGTTTGGTTTGTAATTCGGGCGACCACCTCTGCCGCTGAGATTGTAGTCCATTCCACAATACCAGTCGATCCTGCCGGTTGCTTTTGCCCAGTTTGCATCATAAACTCTCCCGTTTACTTCTGCCCATCCATGTCCACCAGATGAAACTGCATATGATGTATACCCTACTGCATCAGCCAGGTATGCAAATGCACATCCAAATCCGAAGCAGTCACCTCTTCTTCTGCTAAGCACCCTGCTGCCATAGTAAATATCCCAGTTTGAACCTCCGGCAAAATCTCCACCGTCTCCATAATTATAATTTACAATATAGCGGAAACATGCTCTTAATTTCTGTGGTTTTGTCATTCTGTTATTGGTAATTCCATCTACGATCTGGTTTGCCCTGACCATAAGATTCAATTTCTGAAGCTGTGTCCTGTTATAAGATGCGCTGCCATCCTTTCTTACCTGAATCCCGTTAATTCTGGCAGAAGTTCTCATGTAACCAGCCCCGCCATTTATCTGTCCGAAGAAATAATATTTCTGTCCGACCTTACGCCATCCAGTACGCAGGATTCCTCTTGAATCCATATAATATTTCCTGCCCTTTACAGTTATTATTCCTTTCGCTTTTACACCTTTGGAATTAAAATAACTGATATTTCCATTCTGTGCCTTTACAAATTGATTTCTGTAACTCACTGCCGCTTCCGTATTTCTCGCCGGCAGAAAACAGATGCACAGTGCCAGAAGCACAAATACAAATATTCTTTTCCCTTTCATAAAATCCTCCTTATCTTCAAAATAATCTGATAAGTTTATTGTCACATAAAACCTGGTATTTGTCTATAAATAAATCTGCCTGATTTTTGATTTTACGCTGCCTGCTCTGCCTTTGTGCTGTATTTTTTCATAGTATAAAAATAATACGGAATCAGCGGGATCAATGCTGCGATCCATGCTGCCGGGTCTGCGAGGCAGACTCCGGCAAAAGTTGTATGGCCTGCGACTAATACAACGATCAGGGTTCTTGCGACCAGTTCAAAAACACCTCCGAGCATCGGAACAAGTCCGTATCCCATTCCCTGCAGGGCATTTCGGAATACGAAGATCATGTCCAGGAATGGATACGCCCAGAATACCGTGTGGAAATAAGTCACAGACACCTGGATCACCTCTGTCTCGGACGGATTGATAAACAGGTAGGTGAAATATTTTCCTCCGAAATATACAAGAAGCATCTGGATCACGCTCCAGACAAGAAGCATGATGCAGGAATATCTCACACCCTGTTTTACGCGGTCCATACGGTCTGCTCCACGATTCTGTCCGACATAAGTCGCGATCGTCGCACCCATGGAAACAGCCACCATGCCGATGACATTCTGGATCTTTCCTGCCGCAGAAAATCCTGCCATGTGGGTGGCCCCGTAAATATTTACCGCACTCTGTACGATAATGGTTCCGATCGCTGTGATAGAAAACTGAAGTCCCATCGGGATTCCAAGGATCAGAAGCTTACTCATGCTGCCTTTGCGCAATTCAAAGTTTTTCTTCTCCAGATGAAGGATCGGATATTTTTTCTTGATATAAACCAGACAGCAGACTGCCGAGACTCCCTGCGCGATCACAGTTGCATACGCGCAGCCTTCTACGCCCATTCCCACAAAACGGATCAGGACAACATCAAGGATCACATTGATTCCTGCGGAAATGATCAGGAAATACAACGGGGATTTGGAATCACCCAGCGCACGCAGGAACGCCGCAAGTGTATTATATGCCGCTGTCACAAGAAGTCCTGCGTAGATGATCCCCATATATCCTGCGACATCCCCCATCAGATCTGCCGGTGAATTCATCAGTTTCAGGATCGGTACATTGAATACCAGGAATCCAACCGTCATCGCTGCCGCAAATCCAAACATCAGATAGATGGACATCGCTACGAAATGTCTCATATCATCATATTTCTTAGCTCCAAACATCTGTGCCACAATGATTCCGAATCCACTGCTGAGGCCATTCAGCCATCCGGTCACAAAGAACATCAGCGAACCGGTACTTCCGATCGCTGCAAGTGCATCTACACCGATAAACTGTCCGGCAACGATCGAATCCACAATGTTATAAAACTGCTGAAAAATATTTCCCAGGAACATCGGGATCATAAACATAATGATCAGTTTGATCGGATTCCCTGTTGTCATGTCATTTGTTCGATTTTTTTCCACTTTTACTCCTCTCCCACAAAAAGCAGGAAAAAGCACAGTGCTCTTTCCTGCCATTTTGTGATCTTACATTTACTTATTACTATGCTTTGATACTTTTTATTTTACTGCTCCGATGAGCTCGTGGATATCCTCCACATGCTGTGCTTCCATAAATTTCTCAATCCCCTCTGCAATCTCAACAGTCGCATACGGATTGAAGAAGTTTGCAGTTCCCACAGATACTGCTGTCGCACCTGCCATGATAAATTCCAGTGCATCCTCTGCTGTTGCGATTCCGCCCATTCCGATGATCGGAAGAGAAACAGCCTGCGCCACCTGATAAACCATGCGGACTGCGATCGGCTTCACTGCCGGACCTGACATTCCACCGGTCTTGTTTGCCAGTGCGAAGGTCCTTCTGTTAATATCGATCTTCATTCCTGTCAGAGTATTGATGAGGGAAAGAATATCTGCGCCGCCTGCTTCTGCTGCCTTCGCCATCTCTGTAATGTCAGTCACATTCGGGCTGAGTTTCATGATGATCGGCTGTTTTGCATACTTCTTAACTTCCTTAGTGATCGCTTCCAGAGCTTTCGGGTCCTGTCCAAAAGCAATTCCACCTTCTTTGACATTCGGGCAGGAAACATTGATCTCAAGGAGGTCAACCGGTTCATTTCCCAGACGCTCTACAACTTCACAGTAATCCTCGGTGCTTTTTCCACATACATTCACAACGATCTTTGTGTCATACTGCTTCAGAAACGGAATGTCTCTCTTACAGAAAAGGTCGATTCCTGGATTCTGAAGTCCGATTGCATTCAGCATACCGCTTGCTGTCTCTGTTACTCGCGGTGTCGGGTTTCCCGGCCACGGCACATTGGCAACACCCTTGGTCACAACTGCACCAAGACGGTTCAGATCTACAAACTCACTGTATTCGGCTCCGGATCCAAAGGTTCCGGAAGCTGTCATTACAGGATTTTTTAATTCTACTCCCGCAAGAGTCACGCCTGTTTTTATCATAACTCTACCTCCGTGCTTAAGAATACCGGGCCATCCTTGCAGACACGTTTGTTGTGCACCTGAGAATGTGCGTCGATTTCCTTTGATCTGCAGACACATGCAAGACAGGCTCCAACGCCGCATGCCATACGCTCCTCCATGGAGATCCAGCATGTGATATTTTTTTCTGCTGCATATTCCTTGAGGGCACGAAGCATAGGTGTCGGTCCGCAGGCAAAGATCACCTCTGCTTCCAGGGCTTTCTCCTTGATTGCGTTGAGGACATTCCCTTTGGTTCCTGCACTTCCATCCTCTGTCGCCACATAGACATCTGCATATTTCTCAAACTCATCATTCAGAAAAAGCTCATCTCTGTAGCCGAGAACGGCTGTCTTCTCTGCCTTAAGTTCTTTGGCAGTCTGAAGCATCGGCGGAATTCCGATGCCTCCTCCGATCAGGAACACTTTCTTTCCTTCAGCTTCTTCAAGCGGAAATCCGTTACCGAGAGGTCCCATTGCCTCCACCTGGATTCCAGGGTGAAGTCTGGAAAATTCCTCTGTTCCTGTATTTTTGCCTGTCACACGATATACAAGACGGATCCTGCCATTCTCTCTGTCAATCTCGCAGATACTGATCGGACGCGGAAGGAGTTTGCTTCCGTTTCTTGTGTATAAGGATAAAAACTGTCCCGGTCTGGCAGCTTCTGCCATACGGTCAGCCTGAAGCCACATACTGAAGATCCCTGTGCCGATCTCCTCCTGACTTACGATCTTAAGACTTTCTTTTGTCTTTGTGCTCATTTGTCTTCCTCCAAAAATCATCTTAGCGGTTGTTAAGTGCTCCGCTGATATCCTCGATCATCACTTCTACTGCCTTACGGGATGCATCTGCATAGTTCAGTTCTCCGAAAGATGCGTATGCTTCCTGCTTGTATGCAGCAATGATTCCTCTGGAAGAGTTTACGATCGCGCCGAGTCCGTCTTCATTAAAGAAGTGAACAAGATCTGCGCCCTTGCCGCCCTGTGCACCGTATCCAGGTACAAGGATAAATGTCTTCGGCATCAGTTTACGGAGGACTTTGCCCATTTCCGGATAAGTTGCTCCGACAACAGCTCCGATGTAGCTGTATTCTTTGCCCATGTGGTCTTCACCCCACTGTGCAACCTTCTCTCCTACCCATTCATAAAGCGGTCTGCCATCGATCACTCGATCCTGAAATTCACCGCTTGATGGATTAGATGTTTTGACAAGGATAAAAAGTCCCTTGTTTTCTTCTTTGCAGACATCGATGAATGGTTTCACACCATCAGATCCGAGATATGGATTGACTGTTGCAAAGTCCTCATCAAATCCGGCATATTTCTTACTTCCTACCTGCACATGTCCGAGATGTCCGACTGCATATGCTGCGGATGTAGATCCGATGTCACCTCTCTTGATATCGCCGATCACTACAAGGTCTTTGGATTTGCAGTAATCTACGGTCTTTTTATATGCCTGAAGCCCTGGAATCCCAAACTGTTCGTACATTGCGATCTGCGGTTTCACTGCCGGGATCAGATCATAAGTTGCATCAACGATGCCTTTGTTAAACTGCCAGATTGCCTCTGCAGCACCTTCCAGTGTCTCCCCGAATTCCGCAAACGCATTCTCCTGGATATGCTTCGGAATATAGTTCAGCATCGGATCCAGTCCTACTACGATCGGTGCATTTGTTTTACGGATTTTTTCAATAAGTTTGTTAATCATAACGGCTCCTCCTGGAATTTATCTTTGTAATTATTTATGTACAATACGTTATCACCAACATCATACACGAAATATTTGATTTAATAAAGTCTTTTTTAAATAACCTTGACAATTTTATCCACCGGATATATAATTCAGACATAGACCAATAGATTCTTAATGTAAAATCACTAGTTTTTAGAGATTATATATTATTAATATAGTCTGTAAAATCTGGTGATTTTTGTCGTCAGATGGTCTTTTAACTTTTTATTTTTTATGGAGGTAACATCATGAACAAGGGAACTGTAAAATGGTTCAACGCAGAAAAAGGCTATGGTTTCATCACAGGAGAGGATGGAGCTGACGTATTCGTACATTTCTCTGCAATCAATGGCGAAGGATTCAAATCCTTAGACGAAGGACAGGCAGTAACTTATGATTTAACAGAAGGCGCTCGCGGAATGCAGGCTGCTAACGTTACAAAATTATAATTAACATCCGATACTTCAGGTTTTATAACCATTCAATAAAAAACCCCAGCTGGATCAGCCGGGGTTTTTTATTGTTCATTTTCATTTGGCTTATTGTGTATCGGAAGAAAGTCCTGACACATAATTATCGATCGCTGAAGTATCTACAACCGTTTCCTTCACTACGGAAGCTTCCTTGGCAGTTATCTTTGCATATGCGGAAAATCCGATCCATGCAACCATAAACACACAGATTGCTACCCATGCAAGGATCTCTAATCTGTCGATCAGTTTCTCTTTTCTGGCTGCTCTGCTGCGGGTGTTCTTACCAGCTTTGTAGCTGTCTACTTTTTTCTGACTCATTTGCGAATCTCCTTTGCTGCATATAAGTACTCATTGCATTATAGCACAGGAAAGTCCAAAAGTGAAGTACCTTTCCGGGATATTCCAGGCTTATACGGCAACGATCACGCCTCCGTCATTTGCATACATGCTGCTTACACCTGCAGTATCCAGGATTACAATATCCTTCACGTTCATGCGCTCCTGAAGTGCATTTCGAAGAAGGACTGCTCTCTCATGGCAGTTGCAGTGTGAGATCGCGAGTGTCTTGGTTTCACTATTCTGTGTCTTGGCTACGATCTGTTCTGCCATTTTGACCAGTGCTTTATTCATTCCGCGCGCCTGATCAAGCTGACAGATACTTCCTTCATCTGTAGATCCCATGACCGGTTTGATCTTCAGTGCGCTGGCAACAAGTGCCTTTGCTTTGCTGAGTCTTCCATTCTTGCGAAGTGTTTCCAGATTATCCAGTACAAAGAAGGTGTGCTGTCCTGCAATATATGCGTCCACAGTCTCAATTACTTTCTCAAAGGAATACCCGGCTTCTTCACACTCCTGGATCTTCATCGCGATCAGGGTCTGACCGACAGAAGCCGATCTGGAATTAAAAACATGGATCTGTCTGCCCGGTTTCTCCTCATTCAAAAGATTACTTCCCAGAACTGCACTGTTATAAGAACCGCTGAGTTCTGCTGAGAGTGTCACTGCATAGATATGATCTGCTTCACAGTCAAAAGCCCTCATATAACGTTCCGGAGAAGGACACGCTGATTTCGGGCACTCCGGGCATGCAGCTACTTTCTTAAGGAAATCTGCCTGATCAAAAGTCTCATCATCTATAATATTCTCGCCGCCTACATTCAAAGTAAGCGCTACCGATTCAAAATGTTCA
>OLQR01001110.1_pt1 | contig 17195 bp, 26 predicted proteins | sample 1671881 | NCBI WGS metagenome assembly OLQR01 (sample SAMEA3136623, study PRJEB25190) | human gut metagenome | biome: human gut; feature: human-associated habitat; material: faeces | place: Austria | collected 2013 | reverse complement strand
TCGGGATCTGCATCAGGATGATGGTAACTGCGATACCGCTGATAAAACCGCCCATCACAGGTGTGGAGATAAAGTCCACGATCTTATCTGCATGGAGCAAAAAGAAGATAAACAGCCACAGACCTGCAAAAAGTGCAATAGCAGGAACATAATCCATGGCAGCTTCAGACTCTGCGGCAATGCCAAGAGTAGACAGTGCACCGCCTACAATAGCAGCAGGAGCAGCATCAACTCCGAAGATAAACTGCCTTGAAGTGGAAAATAGTGCAAATAAAAGGATCGGCAGAACAGAACCGTACAGTCCATACACCGCCGGAATCCCGGAAATCTGTGCATATCCCATGGAGATAGGAATGGAAACTGCGGCGATAATGATGCCGGAAAAGATATCTTTGGGAAGGTATTCTTTACGGTAACCCCGCAGTGTGGAAAACAGGGAAAGCTTCATATACTCACATCCTTTTCTGAAAAAATATGTTCTATTATATATCAAAGTCCTTGGAATACCTGATTTTACAGTGTTTTAAGGGCTTTTTGTTACTAATTTGTTACTGGTTCAGTGTGAAAATTATTATTTTAATAAGGATATTGTATCACGTAACTGTTTAATTGTCTTGTGATTGTATATTCTATTTCCGATATCTTTTGATTTGTGTCCCATCAGCATATCAATACATTTGCGGTTTCCCTTTGCGTTATCAAGATTAGTCTCGAAAGTATGTCTTGCTTCGTGAGGTGTTTTGTCAGTGCCGATCTGTTTCATTACTTTATTCCAGCATCTATAATAACTCATAGTTGAAATTTTTTCATTATTGTATGTAAAAAGATAAGTATGATTTTGATTAACTAAATCTTGTACAAAGGGTTTTATGCGGTCGTGCACAGGAACAATTCGTCCTTTACCAGCAGCACTTTTACTTCCACTTTGAAAATACCATTCTTCTAGGTTTACTTGATTTGTTTTCATACCAAGAAGTTCTTGAAGCCGGAATCCTGTGTAAATATAGATTAATACTGTATTCACCCAGGGTTCATCTTTTATATTCCATAATGCGTTTATTTGTTCTTGCGTAAATGGAGTGCGCTTGGTTTCTGGTATTGGTGGTGTAGTCGTAAGCTGGGAATACATTTTATCTATTAGATCAATTTCAAAAGCAAATTTATCTAAATGTCCCCATAGATTTTTTATTGCAGCTTGCGTCGCGTAGGCGCAACCACAGCTATCAATACAATCCTGCATTTGATAAGATCGCAGGGATCTATACTTTACACCGTAGTATTTTGAGCAGTGCTTAAAGGCAGATTTTAATGCTGCTTGGTTTGATTTACCCAGCTTGGGAAGCTTTAGTTTGCACCAACGTTGGTATAACACGGCAAGAGTGATTTTCTCCCTGTCAATATCCCATGGATTGTTATTATATTCTGCTAGTAAGATATTTGCTTGTTCTTCAGTTTCAGCATATCCAACAGGTTTTTGTCTGGCATGGCCTTCTTCATCATAAATCGTGACTTTCACGCACCAGGGGCGTGACCTATTGCCTTTTAATTTAGTTACACAGCCATATCCGTTCGGGTTCCGTTTTCCCATATTCCATCATCCTCCTTAAATTTGGGTACAAAAATAACAGCGCACAAACGTTCTGCTTGTGTGCTGCCACCGAAGATGATACAATATTTTTGCGAATTGGGTATCTCTTCGGAGATCCTTCACCGTCCTGGTATTGGCGTACTGGGGCGGTTTTGTTTTTTTTATAAAAGTTCAGATTTTTTTTGATTAAATTCTTCCTGTGTAATAATTCCACTGTCCAAAAGTTCTTTGTAATCCTTTAAAAGTTCCACAGATGTTTTCTGATTTTTCACGTTTTCGATACTATCTGAACTTTGGGAGATATTAAAACTTTTTAATTCAATATCTGTTCTTGAATTGCAATAGAATCCAACAACATTAATCTGATTTGTTTCAAGATTTCGGAACTTGACAGAAGCAAAAGAATCAATTTCCATATCTGAATTTACAGTAGTTGAGTTTCCGGTTGTGGTAGAAGTATTTTTACCCTTTGTTTTCTTTCCTGTCCCAACGGCAGCTCCGACAGCAGCCCCTATAACAGGGTTCCCAAGTGTAGCAACGGTAGCAGCTGTACCAACAACAGCTCCTGTAAGTCTGCCTTTACGTCCAGTTTTTTCTTTCTCCTTTCCTTTGGTTGTTGAAGTACTGGTTGTTTTGCTTACACTTTTGTATTCTGGTCCGTTCCATTCGTAGTCAAACATTTCAAATCTTGCAGGATCATCCGAAATAGTAACGTATCCATCTTGCCATTGTTTGACAATAAATACGGAACGCTTTCCATTAAGCTGAAATGGTTCTTTACCCGATACAACTCGTAATGTTATTTTACGAACAGGAGTTTCGACAGAAGTAGGAGTTTCCTCGTTGGAGTCCGGGGCAGTAGCAGGCTTTATTTTGTTTGCTATAAAAGTTAAGACTCCAAAAACGATACCAAAAACTATAAGTCCAAAAATTTCAATTACGATGGCAAAAAGAATGTTATCAGAATTGTAACCACCGGTTAAAGTTGGCGATAAAATAGCAAAAATCGTCCATAGTACTATTAATATGTTTCTTGTTCTTTTCATAAGATCCTCCCATAAAAATATAATATCCGCAAATAATACGACATGGAATATTAAAATTCGCTTATTTGTAGATTATAAAGTATCAATTCTCATTACCGCTAGTTGAGGGATAAAATAGATCATATAATTATCCACAGCAACATACGATCCGTATTTAGAACGGTAGCAATCAATCACTTCAGTGAGATAATCCTCCGGTACATCCAGATACTCAGCCATCTCATGAAGATTCCGGCAGCGGGCTTCATAGGCGTTGATGATTCCGATCAGACCAACCCGGAGGTTATAGCCGTAAAGTCTAGCACGATATTCCTGCTTCTGGTTCATCACATCGGATGTCTGTTCCAGGATATTTCCGGTAGTAGTGTAGTGATGTCCAAGTTCTTCAGCTAGAACGCAAGACTTTTCCGCCTGAGTGTCGATACTTTTTCGGATAGCGATACGATTACCACGGATCAGCCCGTCATGCTTTTGAAGTGGACGTTCTTTCACTGTAAGGCCGGCCTGATCGGCAGTAGTTAAAAGTTGTTCGTAATTCAAGTAAAATCACCCTTTTTATAAAGTAAAAAGCACCCATGCATGATAGCATGAGTGCTTTTCAACCGTAATCAATACGGTTATCTCTGTACAAGTATACTACCATGTTAAGAAAAATATTTCAAGTAAAACATAGAAAATATTCTAAATTTTATTTGTCGAATTTGTTATAATCAATATCATCCTTGGGCAAGTCTTTTAAAACGTTAAGATCATTTAGATTTCGAATTCCCATTTTACCGCGAACATATTCAAAAGCATTTGGCTGGATATGTTGTTGAAGCTCAGATAACATATTATGTAATTTTGAAATAAACACTTTATATTCTGCATTTGGTAAATAATATTTGAAATACACAATGAGGTCAAACATTCTTTGACAAGAATCTCTTTTATATGCTGGACGTAAATTACAGATATATTGTTCATTAATACGGCCAGAATTCTTATGAAATTTGTCACGATCCCTGCACAGGCAATAAATACGTTCGTTGTGAGCGCAAGAATTTCTGATTTTTCTCATCCAATGCAAACTGCCAATTAATAATTTGACATTAGGTAAATTGTTAATATCCAACATGCCGTATAGCTGACAAATTGAATGTGTAACATCAGTTTTGCTGTATTGAAGTACTGAGATAAAAGTTGAAAAATTTACAACTTTCAGCATAATCCATGTAGGAATTTGTTTGTGGTTTTCCATATAGAATTTAACATAATCTAAATGACTTTTGCTTAGTTCGCTATAGGCTGATGATATTGTATTCATTTTGTTCTGTAAGGAATGCTTGGGATTGTAAGCATTAGTATCATACCAGGCTATTTTTCCGTCATCATTACATTTATCAAACTGATATCCAGTGAGAGTTCGAACTTCTTCTTCAACTTGGGTTATGTAGCGAAGAAGAAAAGAGCGTAATTCATCATCAAATTGTTTTACATAATACATTTGATCAACGGATGTGTTAGAAATATAAATATGATTTCCATCACTGTCTGTGCCACAAACGAAGGGATTTTTATAACCATTTATAATATTGAAATATCCAGCTCTAATAAGAATGCGTTTATGATTAGAACCAGAACAGATTATTTTTTTATCATTTCGTAACTTCCGCATTTGCTGATTGTAAGTTAGAAAATATTTATCATCAGACATTTTTGCCTCCTTTTTATTCCCATTGAGAATCATCATTCATAATATCCAGATCATGCCGAACACCTTCAGGAGTTTGTTCTACATCTGTTCTGACATGGGCAGCGAGAAGATCTTCTTCCATCTGTTGAGTGGAAAGAAGCCCCTTGGTATAAGACATCACCTTTTCCTTATTAGATGAAGATAATTGATTATATAACTCCAAAAACTTAGCCGCATAAAGTGAAATACGTTGAAGTTGGTTGTTCTGATCCGGTGTTCGACAGTCAATAGCAGAAGAAGGCATCGGGGATTCGATTGTGCCTGAAAGCTGTATTGTCTGTTTTTTGTCAAGCATTTTTAACAAAGTATCAAGATCAATTCCCATTCCCGAGGCAACTTTTGCCATAGAAGGTAGGGTTGGAGAAATAGGTTTATTATTTCGAGGATTAATATTATTCTCGAGCATAGAAATGTAACCTTTACTAAGAGAACATGCATTTGCAAATTCGCCCAATGTAATATTGTTATTTTCTCGATAGCTTCGTATGATATCTCCTAAAGTCATGACCAACCTCCCTTTATATTGTTTAGTATATTGTACAATATGTTGAAAAAATAGTCAACAAAAATGTTCAACATACTTGACAACACATAAGCAGAGTGATATTATACAGATAGTTCAACATGGTGAACGGAGAGGGAGTGAATAAACAATGGGATATAAGATAAGAGAATGTAGAAAAGAAAGAAATATGTCACAATGTGAACTGGCAGAAAAAAGTGGAGTATCCCGAACAATAATCTCAGGACTGGAGAATGGCACAATAACAACGACAACAACAGATACTTTGCTAAAACTTGCTAAAGCACTTGATAAAAAAGTTGTGGATATTTTTTTTGAAACATAGTTCAACATGTTGAAAAAATAAACTAGGAATAAACACAGCTATAGAAAAGAAGGCTTGTAGGATAACCATTGAAGCCCGTAAAGCTGGATAGGAGGAATAAGGAAAACAAATGTTAGATTGTTCCATTAAGAAAAATATTCTTGGTCAGGTTTCAGTTCAACTCGAAATGACGAACCGCGACTGGATGAAATTAAAAACAACTGGCACGTGGAATCAGGTGGAGCAGATTCTAATGGAATCTGAAAAACAAAATAGCCACTGCTTCCGCCATAACCAGACAAGCAAACCGGAAGAGGTGTATTGTACAAGCTGTTGGATGAAACGGTTTTTCCACCGATTTCTCGTTCGGAAGATGCGACGGTAGTTGGCAGCTTATTACATGGATATGTGATTCCATTAATAACGATGGAAACATCTGTGATTGATACAGCAGAATTTGAAAGGTTATCAAATTGGATATAAGCCAGAGCCAGTTGCTTCTCTGCACTATATCCAAAATAAGGTAAGCTTAGGCGAATTTTGCGCCGTGATTGAATCACTTGCCAAGCAGTGCCGACCGAACCTATTAGTCCAAGCAGAAAAGTAATATTTTCAAGAGTAATGATTTCTTTAATGGAATTCAGAATTGAAATAATCTGGTTCATTTTTATACCTCCTCAAATGAAAGTATAACACAGAGTTTAGAGGATGAATAGAAAAATGATTCAAGACCAAAAAGCAGGATAGGAGGTGAGAATGTTGGATGATACGAAGAAAGAAATGGATCACCTGCGTAAGCAAATAAGAAGCTTGGGGACTGCCTTAGTGCTTACGCAGGTGACTATGATAACTTTACTTATTATTTGGAGCTGTCAGTATCTTCGGCTTCTTCGGAACTATCAAGATCTCTTGCAGTCGATGCAATTGTGCCTTGAATCTGTGAAAACTGTTTATTCTGTTTTTCAACAGCTTCTTTTAACTCCTTGATGGATTCGGCTTCACTGGAAGAAGAAACATCTACATTATGGAGAAGCTGCTGTAATAACTCGTTCTGGGAGCGTTGAAGCTGAAGCTGGGCTTCTTCGATTTGCATTTGCTTAGTCTGCGTTGCTTGTGATGACTTGGATTGGATAATAGAAAGCGAAATCGAGACCATTGCGCTGAGGATTATTCCTATAATAGCAACGAAAGTGGATGTAGGAATTTTTATTCTATGATTTCCAAGAGGAATGTAAACAGAATCGGGTAATTCATATGTTTTGATGACAGATTCATCGGCGATTACAAAATCGTCTTCGGATAAATCGCTAAAATTATCAGGGCAGTTTGATTTCGGTGCGCTGTCTGCAAGCTGTTGTTGAAGATCTTGGAGTGAAATTATAGCTTTTAGAGATTCATTCAAACTGTTGTACATACCGGCTGTTATATTATCGCGTACACTGGCCGTTATAGCTTCGGACATTTGGGAAAGAGAGTCGGCAAGTGATGAAAACATAGCAGGCGTGTACGACTGAAGAAATTGCTTGTAAGGTTTGACTATTTCTTCTTGAAGCTGTTGTATTTGAGCAGTTAACACTTCAGGAGAAAAAACAGTTTGCAAATATTCAGAATATACACTTGAAAGTCTGTTCAAAGAATCTTGTAGTTCTGAACATATGAAAGGGTTGAATTTTTGAGAGTTTCCCATAGATACCTCCTAGAGTAAATATTCAGGCATGCCAGTGCCTGTACTTATAGAATAAAGAGAGGGAGAACGGCAGTCAAGAGAAGTAATTCGACAATTTTCGAGAGTGTAGAGGAGGTGAATGGAGATGAAATTTGCCAAGAAATTGAAAAAGGCAATGCAGGAATTAAATTTGAATCAACGTCAAGTTGCAGCATTGACCGGAAAAAGCAAAGGATCGGTGAGTCAATATTTATCAGGAAAGCAGATTCCTACAGAAGAAGTACAGAGTGCTATTGCAACAGCACTCGGCCTTGAATCTGGTTATTTTGTTAAAGATGATGAATGCGTTGTCGTATTACCGACAAACGAGGTAAGAGATGGAAAGATTCCCAAGATGTTACCGGAAGTTGCAGCAGCTTATCTTGGAATGGATAAAAAAACAATAAGGGAAGGCTTGCAGCAGGGTGTATTTCCGTGGGGGTATGCAATACATACATCGCAAAACAGATGGGTGTATTTTATCAACGCAAAGCGATTTGCAGAAATTGAAAGAATTAATTAGGGTCCATGAGAGTGGCAGCTCTTAGGACCCAGCGGACGTAGTATTACGTGAATATTACGTCCTCATTATATAAAGAAACAGGAGGAAAAACAAGTGAAAAATATTATCTGCGCCACACTAATCGGGAGCTTTTCCACGTTCCTTCCGTTCTGGCAGTGGGGCGGATCGGGCAGACAACTTTTTGCGGCGGCAATGACCACGATGATCATATATGGAATCCTCTGGGATATTGATACGCCAGAGAGAAAGGAGAATGAAAATGTTTGAGAAAGAGATTGACGAAATTTACGAACTCTGTAAAAGAGTTGCAAATGAAGTTCCGACAGCAAGTGTCATGTTCAATTATTCAATTTATGACATGACCGTATGTGGACTTAAAAGGAAGGAAGATGTTTGTCTTCCCGACGGCGTGTTTAAGTGGGATTTGTACCAAAGTGTCTCTTTTAATCCATTTTACGAGAAAGAAAGTCGTGAAAGTTTCAATAAAATTAAAGCTTTCTTACTAGAACTTCTGATAGATGGGAGGTGTCCGTTAAATGTTGAATCAGACAGAGCTGAAACTCTTGCCGACAATAGAACTGATAACAACGGTGAACGAGCTTCTGGGGGGAGCTGAACAGACGGAAAACGTACATTCTTGATTGGGAAAACCCGGACATGTATCTGAACCATCTTGAATATCATTGCGCTGGCGGAATATTTCCAAGCGGCGAGCAGAATCCGGCAAGAGGGGATGGATCAGATAATCTATATTGCTTTTTCGAGGAGGTCCCTAGATGCAAAAGAAATTTGCTGAAATGCGTAAGGTTGACGTTCTTCCGTATTGTGAGAAGCGTGATGGCATGTTGTATCTGAACTGGGCAAAGTGCATCGATATTCTTCATGAGAATGGTGCTGAAAAGGTTTATTTTGTTCCAATTCCGAATGAACGGACGGGAGGTAGCCTTTATTATTCGGACGTTGTTTTTACGGACAAGAACGGCGTAACAAACAGGACTTACGAAACCAGGATCAAAGTAGTGATCGATGATATGGAATATATCATGCAATCCCCAGTGATGAATGGAACTAATCCGGTAAAAGACAATTCCATGAGTCAGCAGAGGGTATGGAACAGTATGTGCCGTTCCTTTGTGAAATGTGTGGCCATACATACAGGGCTGGGTTTCAATCTCTGGCTGAAGGAGGAACACAGGCCATTTAGCAGCGAAATCCCGGGCGAGGATCCACTTGCTACGCCTGCGCAACTTAAGACTATAAAAAGTCTTGGCCAGAAACATAAGATCAATCTGGATTACTGGATCCGGTCTAATGGAAAAACATGGGAGAACCTTACAGAAACCGATGCAGGCAATATGCTGAACGCTTTAAAAGAGAAGTATGGTGATGATTAATGGAATTTAAAGGAAAGATTTCTTCAGCGTTCCGGGATATCGTAACTGGGAAATGGAATCTTACATTTTCTACGGATCAAAATGTTGCAGAAGCAGCTCAAATCTTCTCCGGTAAAGATATAGACGTGAAACTGAAGCGGCACAAAGAAAAGCGTTCCCTGGATGCAAATGCCTATTACTGGTGCCTTTTGACCAAGCTGGCAAGAATTCATGGCTGGAGCAATGCAGAAGCTCACAACCGGATGTTACGGGACTACGGACAGTATGAACAAGTGGAGGGGCAGCTGATTGCTGTTCCCCTTCCGGACACGGATCAGACAGAAAGAGAAGTCCTGAGCAAGATGGAGTATCACCTGGCATTGTCTCCAAAGGTCACGATCATGAAAGGTGAAACCAAGCGCGTGTATCTCCTTCTGAGAGGTTCTAGTACCTACAACACGGAAGAGATGGCCAGACTGATCAGCGGGCTGATCGAAGAATGCAGATATTCCGGAATCCCGGATAGTGAGATCATGACGCCATTTGAGAAGTGGAAATTATATGAGCAATACGGAATAGGAGAGAAGCATGAACAGCAGAAGTAAAGGAGCAACCGGAGAGCGGGAAGTTGCAAGCATCCTCCGGGGGTATGGATATAAAAAAGCTAGGAGGGGGCAGCAGTACAGCGGAGCAAACGGTGATGCGGATGTAGTTGGCCTTCCTGGCATCCATATCGAAGTTAAGAGAAGAGAGCGTCTTAACATATACGATGCAATAGATCAGGCCAAGAGGGACAGAAAGCCGGATGAACTTCCAGCTGTGTTCCACCGCAAGAATCATTGTGAATGGCTTGTAACTATGACATTAGAGGACTGGATGCAGTTATACAGGGAATGGGAGGCTGGCCATGGATTACGTGAAGATCAGCAGGAAAATCCTTGAATGGGAATGGTACACCGACGTCAACACAAAGGTTCTATTCTTACACATTCTCTTGAAAGCAAACTGGAAAGATGGAAGGTTCCAAGGAACAGACGTTCCGAGAGGATCGTTTGTTACATCTCAGCAAAATTTAGCAGCAGAAACAGGCCTTACAATTAAGAATGTAAGAACAGCACTAAAACATCTTGAAAACACTGGCGAGGTGGCAGTCAACCGGCACCCGAAATTCAGCGTAATTACAATAAAAAACTACGATAGGTACCAGTCAGGCGGCAGTCAGGTGGCAGTCAACGGGCAGTCAGGTGGCAGTCAAGTGGCAACAATAGAAGAAGGAAAGAAAGGAAGAAAGGAAGAATATAATAAATCTCCTAAAGGAGATTATGAAAGTAGAACTCCGGAAAGCAGCATCTATGCCACGATTCGTGAATTATACAATTCCGTTTGTGGGTCGTATCCCCGCCTGGTAAAGATGTCTGATGCAAGGAAAAAGGCGATCAATGCCAGATTGAAGACCGGATACACTCTTGATGACTTCCGGAAACTGTTTGAAAAGGCAGAGGCTTCCGACTTCCTGAAAGGCGCCAACAAACGTAACTGGTCAGCTACTTTTGACTGGATGATCTGCGATTCCAACATGGCAAAAGTCCTTGATGGAAACTACGATCCGAAAGATCAGGGAGGAATGAATGATGAACCAGAACCAACAAACTCAGTCCAGCTCTGGTGAGTGTCCGGTATGCCATGGGACAGGCTGGGAGCTGTACAGAGCAACGGTACTTGATTACGGGCTTCCGGAAGAAGTTACATACGCACGGAGATGCCCGAAATGCAAAGGACAGTTCCGGGGTGAGGACAGGACAGGCACCCCGAAAGAATATCATGACGCAGACCTGACAAAGTTTGATTTCGGCATGTACTCACATGACATGGGCAAGATGCAGGATCTGTGTCACAACTTCCTGGATCATTTTCAGAAATGGGAGATGGCAGGAAAAGGGCTGTATCTGTGGAGCCGGACACCTGGAAGCGGCAAAACCTTCCTGGCCTGCTGCCTGGCCAAATCGGTGATGATGAAATATAACCTGTCGATGCGGTTTATCACAGCTCCGGATTATATCGACATCGTTGGGAACAGCTACAAGCGGGAACGCGGGGAAGAAGATCCGAGTCAGATCTACCGTGAGTGCGGGATTCTGGTCCTTGATGATATCGGAGCACAGGCAGATAAGGACTGGCAGAAGCAGGAGATGTTCCGGCTGATCAACCGGCGGATGGAGGATGGAAACATCACCATTTACACATCAAACATGAGCACAGACAGTCTGAACGTGGATGCCAGGACGAGAGACCGGATCATCAAGACAAGCATAGAACTGAGGATGCCGGAAGAGAGCATCCGGAAAAAGAAAGCTGCCGAGGAACAGAGAGCGTTCCTGGCAGGGATAATCGGATAAGAGGGAAAAATATGAGTAACAAATTAAAAATAAAGCCGAAGAAGCAGAAACTTCCACTGGCACAGAACAATCAGGCTGCGCAGGCGTTTGGAAGAGCCATGCAGAATGCAAGTAGTCAGCTTAAAGAAATGGAAAAGAAAGTTTATGAGGATGGATTCAATACCGGAGAAGATTAGAGCAATACGATCAACACTGTCACAACCATGATGGCTCTGAGAAAGCTGTATGGCTTCTCTACGAAGCGATTGCTTGATGTGATAAGAACTGCTAATGAGTTTGTTGGGATGGCAAATGAGGGCAAAATGAGCGTTCTGAACATGATGTGTGATATCGAACAGAACACAGATGTCAGATTCGATGAAAAGAATAAAAAACTGGTTAAGGAGATGGGAGTTTAATGGGGGTTTGCAGATTGAGTTGTTCAAAACATCCAGACAAGGAAATGGAATGCTGTATCTGTTGCGAAGAGACGGAATTTTGTAAAGATAAATGCGATGATATGGATAATTATGAATACGCAGAAGATTGTCCTGATTATCTGACAGAAAATAAATCAAAGTAAAAGAAAGGAGCCAGCCTCCGGCCGGGGCAAGGGTATACCGGGTTTCTTGAAAAAAATGGAAAATGAGAATGTACACGTTTGAAGGTGAGAAATAAATGAGTAAAGGCACCTTTCGGTGCCTTTAGCAGGGGCAATGGGACTCGAACCCATGACCGTACCTTTATGAGAGGTATGCTCTATCCACTGAGCTATGCCAAACTTATTATACAGCGAAATGTGAAATTATGCAATTATAATTTCTCTCCAGTGTCATTCATTATAATTGAGCATTTATAGGTACAATTGAACGAGTAAAGTAGTCGCAGTGAAGTAAGAGAAGTACTAGATCCTCTTCTTCCAAATAATATCATAACCAATAATATCAAGAACTTCTTCAACTTCAGAATATTTTAAAGTACCACGAATCATTTTTGAACTGAAGTTTTGAACACTTAATGAAGTATTGTGCCTATCGTTTAAGACTTCAACAACAGCAGTTATAGTCCATCCAGATTTTACGATAGTGGATTTCAAATCTTCCTTTAATGGCATACTATCACCTCCTGAAATTAGTTTAACACAACGAGATTAAAATGTACAGTTGAAAAATCAAATAAATAATTTAAAATTCTATTGACAAATTAAAATACGGAGTATATAATTCAATTTGTCAGTTGAAAAAACAACAACATATTTTAATTTGGAGGTAGTAACATGTACGAAGTAATTAACAAAGAACTGAAACTGGAATCATGTGGTATCGGTGATCTGACAATGGATGTCGTGAGTGGGATGCTAAAACAATGGGATGATGGAAGCAGCATATCAACCCTGACATTATTTTATCTTTCGAAAAGAGATACTATTGTTTTGAATCGTGATAACAAAGGATATGAAACATATCGCGAATTTGCAGAAGCATATCTGATGTGTGAAGAGCAGGAAAGAGAAGAAATCAAATCTAAATTCAAAAACGATGAGAAAAATGGGATGAGAGAAGTGATTGATGTTTTGGACGGTGTTCTTAACCACCGAAGAAACAGTAAAGAGCTTTTTATGCTGAAGCACCAACCAATGAACAGTGTTGACGGTGGGCTTAGCATTTCGATGTTACAGGAAATTGTGAATAGCACACAGAATCATTACATTTCTATGTACAAAGCCTTCCAGTACGGAGTAATGCAGGGAAAACGTTTGGAGAGAAATAAAAAAAGACAATCCGCAAAAGCCTGACCAGCACAGAGGATTGTCTTAAACACAAGGAGTACCTTGTGAAGATAAGTATAAGGTGCTCCACATTTTAAATCAAGAGAAAAAGGAGAAAAAATAGATGAACGAATTAAAAATTTTCAATTCAGTAGAGTTTGGAGAAATCCGGACAGTAACAATTGACGGCGAACCGTGGTTTGCTGGCAAGGATGTAGCAACAGCGTTGGGCTATGTGGATACATTTGGAGCGTTAAAGAAGCATGTAGACCCAGAAGATAAGCAAAACTGTCAAAACGACAGTTTTAATACTCCGAGAGGAATGACTATCATCAACGAATCTGGGGTATATGCTCTCATCTTCGGAAGTAAACTCGATTCCGCTAAGAGATTCAAACATTGGGTAACAAGCGAAGTTCTCCCATCTATCCGCAAGACAGGTTCTTATAAACCAATAACCATCCCGGAGCAGATTCAGTTGCTTGCCCAGGGTAATACAAACCATGAGGAACGCATTGTGAAACTTGAAAACACTATGACCATTGATTACGGACAGCAGAAGTCTATCAGTGATCTGGTATCAAGTATTGTAATCTCTCATCTTGGTGGAAAAGAATCCAATGCTTATAAAGAAATCAGTAAAAAGGTATTTGCGGAATGTAACAGAGATATTAAGGCGTATTTCTCTGTAAATGCCCGGAACAACATTCCGAAGTTGAGATTTTCAGAAGCAATGGAGTATGTCAGAAATTGGCATCCTTGCACAAATACAGCAATGATGATTCGAGATTGTAATGCTCAGATGAACATTGGGTAAAGTAGAGTTTCCTATTAATGTTAGAAAAGGTGGAGATTATGGACAAACAATTGCTTGAGATAGTAACAGAATTTATTACGGAATTAACAGAAGTACCATTAGACGATTATTTGCAGACCAAATTGATGATGCTTTCAGCAACCAGACCAAAAGTAGCAGATGCGTTATTACATAGAATATTTCAGATAGCAGAAGAAAGAAGACCATTGTTGATCGAAATGAACTGAGTTGCGCGGGCGCAAAATCGCATACAACAAGAAACACCCGGACGAGTAAAAAGAGGAGAAGGACATGCTGACAAGAAATAAGTACTTGAAAAATTACGGAATCCCGGCTGAAGACATCGAAAAACTGAATGACATGTTGAAGAATTTCCCGGTGGAATACGAAAAACTTCTTTCAGGTGCAGCTCTGTCAGCTTGCCCAAAAGATACGGTCATAGCAGATAAGGTCGTAGAAAACATCCTACACCGGAGAAGCTATGACGAAATGGACAAAAAACAGTATGTCCCAATTAACCGCAAGGACTTTTACGCCTACAGGCGAAAAACGGTAGCGGTTTTATATGATCGGATGCGGTTACTGGGACTGTGGAAAGGGGAATGAAGATGAGAGAAATTCTTTTTAGAGGTAAAAGAACTGATAACGGCAAATGGGCCGAGGGGTGTTTAGTGGTAGATGAGTCGCGAACAGATTTGTTCAGATATCGGATACAGCCTACAGAATCAGGAAACTTATTCGCTCCTCCTGTCAGCCCGGAAATGGTTTACCAGTTTACCGGACTGATCGATAAGAACGGCAAGAAAATCTGGGAGAACGATGTGTTGATGTGTCATGGAAATCCTCAAGAACTTGTAAGAGCAGTATTTGGTGAATTTGGAGTAATTAACCTTGAAACAGAAAACGTGACAGATAAGGTTGTTGGATGGCATTAACAAGACTTTAACCCCGAATTTCCTTGAGTTTAAAGCATACTACATACAGGAACTGTCGGATATAGTAAAGAAACAGGACGATAAGATTAAAAAACTGGAGGAGAAACTGAATGGAAATTAAAGGAATTGATGTTTCAGCGTGGCAGGGCCAGATCGACTGGCCCACCGTGGCAAAATATGGTATGGGTTTTGCTATTCTGCGGATCACAGAAGCCGGAAACATGATTGATAGCACATTCGAAAGAAACTTTACGGCCTGCAATCAGTACGAAATTCCGGTAGGCGTATATAAATACAGCTATGCTGTGACTGTTGCAGAAATCCAGTCAGAAGCTCGAAAAGTTGTGTCTGTACTGGCTGGACGTAGTATCTAGTTCCCGGTGTTCCTCGACCTCGAAAACAACAATCAGAGAGCACTGGGATCTGAAAGTATTCATGAGCTTGCGGATGCTTTCCGGGAGATCATTGAAAAAGCCGGATATAAGTTTGCACTGTATTGTAATGTCGACTGGTATGATACTGTAATTTGTTCACACCTGAAAAAGTATGATTTCTGGATAGCCGGATATCCAGAAAATGATAACGGAACATTGCAGGAAAGACTCCGGCCCGGCTTTGGTGTAGGTTGGCAGTATTCCAGCAAAGCAGTGATTCCCGGGATCCCTGAAAAAGTAGACAGAAATATATTTTACAAAGATTATAAAGAGGCTCAGAAGGAGGAAACAAAAGTGAGTAAATTACAGGGATTTATTAATCTCGGAAACTACTATGCAAATAACGGCGGAAGTAAACCGTATCTGGAAAAGAAGAGCAACGCATATCTGGATGATTTTCAGAAGAATGCTGGATATAATAACTATACGAAGTTTGCCCGTGATGTAGATTCCTGGGGGCAGCCAGGATGCCAGGCGCAGCCGTGGTGCGCGGAGTATCAGTTCTGGAAGCTTGTAGAAACATTAGGAATCACAAAAGCCTTACAGATCATGGGCGGCGGCTTCTACAACTGTCAGTCAATTACAACCCACGCAAAGCAGAATGGCACATGGCACAAAAGCCCGAAAAAAGGCGCATTAATTATTTTTCGAAAAGGTAGTCACGTAGGATCAGTAGACAGCTATGATACTACTTATGTATATACGAATGAAGGTAACACTTCCAGTGCGTCAGGTGTAGTTGCAAACGGTGGGGCTGTCAGAAATAAGAAATATAGCCTTTCAGATTCCGCTATTGATGGCTATGTATGGATCGACTGGGACGAAGAAAAACAGGCAGAATGGAAGGCAACCGGTACAGCGACATCAACTGTAAATGATCTGTATATTCGTGAAACGCCAAACGGCTACGTTCTCGGACAGATCAATAAAGGAAATCGCGTTGAAGTCAACGGTGAAACCTCCGGCAAATGGACGAAGGTTAAAGTTACAGGAATTGGCATCGGCTGGACATGGACTGGATACCTTGCACCGGACGGGGCAGAAGATCAGAATACGTCGGAGATCAAAAACAAACAGGATAAAAACGAACGACTGTTTGTCGGAAAAGTATCTGTAAATACAACAGATGTACGTACCTGGGCCGGAGACGAATACCCGGTTATCAAAAAATGGCCGAGCCTGGCAAAAGGAAATCTGGTTGATGTAATGAATTACACTCAGAAAGACGAGAAAGGACAGAGTTGGCATTATATCCGGATCGCAGGAAAATATTTTGGCTTTGTACTGACGAAACATGTAGACAAAGTATAACTAGGTATAATGAGCAAAAGGATGTCCGGCAGGTACCCACTGCCGGACAGATATTGTATCATCTCTAAATCATTTCACTGTTACTAATTTGTTACTAATTGAGAGGGTTTTGAGCAATCTTACACCATCTCAAATACTGAACTTTTCCTATAAATACTGGATTTACAGGAATGCAAAATTAACAAAATTTATGTTCTATTATATACCAAACAACACTCCGGGGAAAGAGCAGGTTACTTTTTACTGGTGAAAAATCGTGGACAAAGAATATCTGCCATATTATAATAAATGCGAAATTACAGCGGTGCTGTATAACAAAAAAGATCATCAATGAAAGGTTAAGATATAAATGAAAAAAGCAATCATAGCAATGAGCGGTGGTGTGGACAGCTCCGTGGCAGCTCTTCTTACAAAGGAATCCGGTGACGAGTGCATCGGCGCCACCATGAAACTTTACAACAATGAAGATATTGGTGTACACAGGGAAAAGACCTGCTGTTCCCTGGACGATGTTGAGGATGCAAGAAGCGTAGCCTATCAGATGGATATGCCTTATTATGTATTCAACTTTACCGCAGATTTCCATACAGAAGTTATGGACAGGTTTGTGGAGGCCTACGAAAACGGCTGCACACCTAATCCATGTATAGACTGTAACCGATATCTGAAATTTGATAAAATGTTCCACCGTATGCAGGAAATCGGCTACGATTATATTGTAACCGGACATTATGCAAGAGTGGAGTACGATGAGAAAC
>OLQR01001108.1_pt1 | contig 17209 bp, 16 predicted proteins | sample 1671881 | NCBI WGS metagenome assembly OLQR01 (sample SAMEA3136623, study PRJEB25190) | human gut metagenome | biome: human gut; feature: human-associated habitat; material: faeces | place: Austria | collected 2013 | reverse complement strand
GGCTATATCACAGGAAGTGGCTGGAAGAGCTACAAAGAGAATGGAACTGTATGCGGAATTAAACTTCCGGAAGGATTACAGGAATCAGACAAACTTCCTGAACCGATTTACACACCATCTACAAAAGCAGAGATCGGTGATCATGATGAGAATATTTCTTTTGAACAGAGTATCGATCATCTGGAAAAATATTTCCCGGGAAGAGGAAAAGAATTAGCAGAAAAGCTTCGTGACAACACGATCGCTCTCTATAAAAAATGCGCAGAATATGCACTCAGTAAAGGAATCATCATTGCAGATACCAAGTTTGAATTTGGTCTTGATGAAGAAGGCAACATGGTGATCGGTGATGAGATGCTGACACCGGACAGCTCAAGATTCTGGCCGGCAGATGGTTATGAACCGGGACACGGACAACCGTCATTTGACAAGCAGTTCGCACGTGACTGGCTCACAGCCAATCCGGATAATAACTGGACACTTCCACAGGAGATCGTGGATAAGACAATCGAAAAATACCTGCAGGCATATGAGATGCTCACAGGCGAAAAACTTGCATAATTACATCACATGCCATGAGAATAAAATATGACGAAAGGACCGGCGGTTTGAGACTGCCGGTCTTTTTGCACTGGTAAAACTGTCCAGTTTTGGTATAATCAAGACAGAATATCAGTTGCAGAAAAGAAAAAGAAGAAAAAGGAGATATTATGAAACGACCATTTAAGAGAATTTTATACGGTGGAGATTACAATCCGAACCAGTGGGGAAAAGAGATCTGGAAAGAAGATATGCGCATTTTCAAGGATGCCCGGATCAACAGTGCTACGATCAATGTATTTTCGTGGGCGAAGATCCAGCCTTCAGAAGAAATCTATAATTTTACAGAACTGGATGAGATCATTGATATGCTGAGCCGGGAGAACTATGATATCGTGCTTGCAACTTCAACAGGCGCGCTTCCGGCATGGATGGTAAAAAGATATCCGGAAGTAGCGAGAACGGATTACGAGGGACGACATCACAAATTCGGTCAGCGCCACAATGCATGCCCGAATTCTCCGGTGTTTCAGAAGTTTGCATCCCGTCTTGCAGGCAAACTTGCTGAGCGTTACGGGGACAATCCGCATGTGACCTGCTGGCATATCAGCAATGAATACGGTGGAGAATGTTATTGTGAAAACTGTGAAAAAGCGTTCCGCGTATGGCTGCGCGGGAAGTATCAGACTCTGGATGAACTGAACAAAGCATGGAATACCGAATTCTGGGGACATACCATTTATGACTGGGATGATGTGGTGCTTCCAAATGCGCTTGGTGACGGAATCGAAGATGCGGCAGAACCACATATGACCGCTTTTGCAGGAATTTCCATTGATTACTGTCGGTTCAATTCCGATGGAATGCTGAATAATTTTAAGATGGAAAAAGAAGCGATCCGTAAATTTGACAAAGAGACACCGATCACTACAAATATGATGGGAACCTTTAAAGGACTTGATTATTTCAAATGGGCAAAGGAAATGGATGTGATCTCCTGGGATAATTATCCTTCTTATAATACACCATGGAGTCTGGTCGCAATGAAGCATGATTTGATGCGTGGACTCAAAGATCAGCCGTTTATGCTGATGGAACAGACACCGAGCCAACAGAACTGGCAGCCATATAACTCACTTAAACGTCCGGGTCAGATGCGCGCGCAGAGCTATCAGACCATGGCGCACGGTGCGGATACAATCCAGTTCTTTCAGTTGCGCCGAAGTGTAGGCGGATGTGAGAAGTTCCACGGAGCAGTTATTGCTCATGCCGGAACGGAAAATACAAGAGTGTTCCGCGAAGTGAAACAGTTAGGTGAAGAATTGGAAAAACTGAGTAATGTGATTCCGGGAACTGTTAATGAAGCAGAGGTCGGTGTAATCTTTGACTGGGATAACTATTGGGCATTGGAATACACAAGTGGACCATCCATCAGTCTCAAATATGTGGATCAGATCCATCAGTATTACCGCTATTTCTATGATCATAATATGGGGGTTACAATGATTCCGGTAGATGCGGATTTTTCTAAATATAAGATGATCGTAGCACCGGTTCTTTATATGGTAAAACCGGGGATGAAGGAAGCACTGGAGAAATATGTAAAAAATGGCGGTATTCTGGTGACGACTTATATGAGTGGTATCGTTGGTGAGTCGGACAATGTATATCTGGGCGGATATCCGGGACCATTAAAAGAGATGGCCGGTATCTGGGTAGAAGAAATTGATGCTCTTGCGCCGGAACAGTATAATATAGTAACTTTTAAGGACGGAAGCCAGAGTAAATGTAAGATCGTCTGTGATCTGATGCATCTGGAAGGTGCGGAGGCACTGGGCGAATATGCCGAAGATTTCTATGCAGGCATGCCGGCAGTGACCAGACATGATTATGGAAAAGGAAAATTATATTATATTGGAAGCTGTATGGAAGTTGTTGGAACAGATAAGATTCTTACTATGGCAGCAGAAGATGCCAGGGTAAATCCGGTTGCAGAAAATGGTAACGGACTGGAGATTGTAAAACGTAACGGAGAAGAGAAGAGTTTCTACTTTGTGATGAACTTTAAGGATGAAGATCTGAAAATTCCGGAAGAATTTGCAGGAAAGATGGATCTATTAAGTGGAAATGCTGTAGAAAAGGGAGAAATGCTTCCGAAGTTTGGGGTGAAGATTCTAGTGGAATAAAAATTTAAGATTGAAAATAAAAGGAAGCAGGAATTTCAGACAGGTGTAAGGCTGTCAGAGATTCCTGCTTCTTTGGGTTAGGCGGGAATTATTTAATGAAATTATTACTGTGACGGATGAGGATGCCTATGAGACGGCAAGACTTTCTGCAAAGACAGGAGGAATTTCGGTTGGAATTTCATCAGGAGCAGCGCTCTGGGCAGCGATCAAGGTGGCAAAGAGAGCTGAAAATGCAGGGAAGAATCTGGTTGTAATTTTGCCGGACAGTGGAGAGAGATATCTTTCCAGTGGAATTTATTCGGATGAAACGAAGAGATAGAAGAAGAGAGGATTTTTCATGCGGCTGAAAAATCCTCTCTTTTTCTATTCTTCAATCACCTGGATTTCCAGAAAATCAAAATCAATCGAATCTACAAAGCTGTCCTGGTAGAATCTTGCTTTGGAATGCCGCTTAAATTCGTTAATATTGATATCCAGCCAGATCGGTTTGCTGAGATCAAATTCATAGCAGATCTCATCCAGAGCATTGAAAATCTTGTGGGTTCTTGTATCGCCACTGTCATCACAGATGGTGGTATCTTTGATCATATGATTGTCTTTAAATTCTTTTCCCCATAAGCGGAACATGGTAAAATCCTCCTTATAATAAATATGAAAAATGCCGGTCAGGCGAAGAATGTTTATGTATCAAGTGATTTTCAGTATAGCGGATTTAGGGGAGAAAGTAAAGGAGACAGATTTTATTCTATGATTCTCTGATATGATGTGCTATATTGATACTAAAGTTTATGAAAGAAAGAGAATCATTCTCAATAACATGGAATAGGATAGAGAAAAAAGACAGGGAATCAGAAAAATGTCTGGAATAAAACGAGAAACTATAATCCGGGTTATACTGGGAATCTGTATGATATTTGTATCGATTGGTATGATATATGGTAAGTCCAAGGCCGGAAACGCAGATGAAAAAGGCAGAACCTATATAGAAGAATCAGAAAAAACTGCAAAGCAAAAGAACACAGAGAAAAGCAGGAAAGACAGCACGGAATCAACAAAGGCAGACAGCACAATTAAAGCCCAGATGACAGAAGCGCAGCAGCTATCAGACACCGAAGCAAAAGGCATTGCCGAGGCCGAAGCGGTAGAAGCATCCATCCAGCCGGGACAGTATCCGGTGATGGGGATTAGCAGTATCCGCGCCTGGCAATTGGTAAATTATTTTAAAGCGTATGGAAGCACTTATCCGGCAGAAGTTTTGACGCAGGGAGGTGCACCGGATATTGAGACATTTGCACAGATGTATTATGAAGAAGCCACGGCAGAAGGCGTCCGTCCGGAGGTTGCATTTGCACAGGCGATGAAGGAGACAGGCTGGCTGCAGTATGGTGGAGATATGCAGATCACCCAGTATAATTTTGCCGGGATCGGGACGACGGGAGGAGGCGTACCCGGGAATTCCTACCCGGATGTCAGAACCGGGATCCGGGCACAGATTCAGCATCTGAAAGCTTATGCGACAGACGAAGCACTTGTCAAGGAATGTGTAGATGACCGTTACTCTTACGTGACAAAGGGGAGCGCACCGTATGTAGAGTGGCTGGGGCAGAAAGAAAATCCGGAAGGGTATGGCTGGGCAACGGGTGAACGTTATGGATACGACATTGTAGAAATGATTCATGCAATGCGAAAATAAAAGAAATGTGTCAGATTGAGATTATCTAATTTATTAAAATACTATGAAGCTTGCCCGGGCTGTATAGATTTCAAAGAGAAAAAATGGTATACTGATTTTACTTTCGGGACGAAAAAGGGAGATAGATTCCGGAGGGAAGTATACATAAAAAGGGGAGATTACATGCAGTCAGCAATGAAGTATTACGATGACGTAGACAGCTGGAAGACCGTCATGTTTCTTTACAATTCCGCATTGAAAGAAGTAGGGACGAAGCTGGAGATACTGAACGATGAATTTCAACATGTACACAGATATAATCCGATCGAGCATATCAAGACTAGGATCAAATCCGCAGAAAGTATTGTGAAAAAGCTGAAGCGGTACGGATATGAGACAAGTATTGAGAACATGGTACGCTATGTCAATGATATCGCAGGAGTCCGTCTGATCTGTTCGTTTACATCCGATATTTACCGGCTTGCGGAGATGATCGGGAATCAGAGCGACTTAAAGGTTCTGTCGATCAAAGACTATATCAAGAATCCGAAGGAAAGTGGATACAAGAGCTACCACATGCTGGTGTCCGTTCCGATCTTTCTGTCGGACAGTGTGGTGGATACGAAGGTCGAGATCCAGATCCGGACAATTGCGATGGATTTCTGGGCGAGTCTGGAGCATAAGATTTATTACAAGTTTGAAGGACAGGCACCGGAGTATATCAGCCGGGAACTAAAGGAATGTGCGGATATGGTATCGGCACTGGATGACAAGATGCTGTCACTGAATGAAGCAATTCTGGAATGTCTGAAAGAAGGCGGTGAGAAGCCGGTTCCGGAGAAAACAGAAGAAGTGGATGCGGAGATCATTGAGAATCCTATGATCCGATAAAGAAACACAAGAAAGTAATTATAAGAAAGCAGGAGCAGTCAATTGATTGTTGAGGAGTATACTCAACGTTAACTGACTGCTCCTGCTTTTTTGACCCCGAACAGAAAAAAATCATATTTAACAAAAACTTTACACAGCCAGGATTTCAGATTTTACAACCATTTTATATGATAGAGACCGTGAAGAAAAGAAAAAACAAAAACACATAAAACGGAGGATTTTAGTATTATGAAATTCAGAAAATTAATGGCAGTAGCACTTATAGCAGCAATGGCAGCAACAATGGCAGTTGGATGCGGAGGATTATCATCTGACAAGAGCGCAGAGGGCAGTGCGGATAACAGCAGCGCAGATAGCGGAAGTGATTTTGATACATCAAATGATATCACAATCGTATCCCGTGAAGATGGATCCGGTACAAGAGGAGCTTTCATTGAGCTGTTCGGAATAGAAGAAAAACAGTCAGACGGAACGAAAGTAGATATGACAACAACAGATGCGCAGATTACAAATAATACATCGGTAATGCTTACAACTGTAGCAGGTGACGAATATGCAATCGGTTATGTATCACTCGGATCTTTAAATGACAGCGTAAAGGCTCTGAAGATTGACGGAGCAGAAGCCACAGCAGACAATATCGAAAATGGTTCTTACAAAGTGTCAAGACCTTTCAATATTGCAGTGAAGAAAGATCTTGATAATGAAGTTGCAAAAGATTTTATGGCATATATTATGAGTACAGAAGGACAGGAAATCGTATCAAATGAAAAATACATTCCGGTATCGGATGTAGAAGCTTATGCAGGATCAAAACCATCTGGAAAATGTGTAGTAGGTGGATCTTCTTCTGTATCACCGCTGATGGAAAAACTGATTGAAGCATATAAGAAAGTAAACCCAAATGCAGACATTGAGCTTCAGACTTCAGATTCTACAACAGGTATGACATCTACGATCGAAGGAAGCTATGACATCGGTATGGCATCCAGAGAACTGAAAGATGACGAAGCTTCAGAACTTGAAGCAACAGTAATCGCAACAGATGGTATTGCAGTGATCGTAAATAAAGCTAACACGGCAGATGAGCTTTCAGCAGATCAGGTAAAATCAATCTATGTTGGGGATGTTACAACATGGGATGAAGTTTCCAAATAAATAAAAGAGGAAATTAAAGAATGAAATCAAAAGCATGGACTGAAAAAGTCATGCAGGGAGTGTTCTTCATTGCCGCCTGCACTTCGGTGCTGGCGGTAGCTCTCATTTGCATCTTCTTGTTTGCAAATGGAATCCCTGCAATCAGACAGATAGGATTTGTAAAATTTATAACCGGTGATATCTGGCGTCCGGGAAATGAACTTTTTGGTATTTTTCCGATGATCATCGGAAGTATCTATGTGACGGCAGGAGCAATTATATTTGGTGTGCCGATCGGAATTCTGACTTCGGTATTTATGGCTATGTATTGCCCGAAGAAAATTTACAGACCGTTAAAAGCAGCAACTGAACTGCTGGCAGGTATTCCTTCGGTTGTATATGGCTTCTTCGGTATGGTGATCGTTGTTCCGATCATCAGGGACTTCGGAAGAACTTTAAAAATGATGGGACTGGTTCAGAAATCCGGCGATGGAAAAGGAATCCTGACTACATCAATTGTACTTGGTATGATGATCCTTCCAACGATCATCGGGACAACAGAAAGTGCAATGCGTGTAGTGCCACCACAGTACTATGAAGGCTCGCTGGCACTTGGAGCAACCCAGGAAAGAAGTATTTTTAAAGTTGTGATTCCGGCGGCAAAGTCCGGTGTGATCACAGGAATCGTACTTGGAATCGGACGTGCGATCGGTGAGACCATGGCAGTTATTATGATCGCAGGAAACCAGCCTAGACTGGTCAATAATATTCTGCTCGGTGTCCGTACTCTGACTGGTAATATTGTAATTGAGATGGGATATGCGACCGGACTTCACAGGGAAGCGCTGATTGCTACAGGAGTTGTACTTTTTGTATTTATCCTGATCATCAATTTTAGTGTTGCGTTGCTTAAGAGGAGGGGTGAACATGAGTGATCAGACGAAAAAACCTGTTTATATCAACCGGGAAAATTTTACAGATACGATAAAAAGCTATCTGAGACATCCGGGATCCATGATTTTGATGTTTCTTGTGATGCTTGCGACATTTATCACGTTTGCATTGCTCCTGTTCCTGATTTTTTATATTTTGATCAATGGAATTCCGTATATTAAACCGTCATTATTTTCATTACATTATACATCGGACAATGCATCTGTTATACCGGCATTGATCAATACGGTTGTTATGACACTGCTTTCGCTTTTGATCGCAGTACCATTTGGCATTTTTTCAGCAATCTTTCTTGTGGAATACGCAGGAAAGGGGAATAAATTTATCGAAGTGATCCGCCTGACGACGGAGACTCTTTCGGGCATTCCGTCTATCGTATATGGTCTGTTTGGTATGCTGTTCTTTGTAAATACGCTGAAATGGGGATTTTCCGTTCTGGCAGGTGCATTTACTTTATCGATCATGATTCTTCCGCTGATCATGCGCCAGACAGAAGAAGCACTTAAAGCAGTTCCGGATTCTTACAGAGAAGGAAGCTTTGGACTTGGAGCCGGAAAGCTCCGTACCGTATTCCGTATCGTGCTTCCATCGGCAGTTCCTGGAATCCTTGCAGGTGTGATCCTTGCCATTGGACGTATCGTAGGAGAGACGGCAGCACTGATTTATACAGCAGGAACGGTTGCACAGGTGCCAAAGAATGTACTTGGTTCCGGTCGGACACTGGCAATCCATATGTATATGCTGTCAAGCGAAGGGCTGTATATGAACCAGGCGTATGCGACAGCTGTTATTTTGCTTGTACTGGTTGTTGCGATCAACACCCTTTCCGGTGTGGTTGCGAAGAAACTGACGAAAGCATAGAGAGGAAAAGAAAATGTCAAAGATAAGTGTAAAAAATCTTGATTTATATTATGGCGATTTCAAGGCACTGAAAAACATTAACCTTGAGATCGAGCCAAATAAGATCACCGCGTTTATCGGACCGAGTGGTTGTGGTAAATCCACACTTCTCAAGTCGATCAACCGTATGAATGATCTGGTAGAAGGATGCCGGATTGACGGCGAAATCCTTCTGGACGGACAGAATATTTTTAAAGGAATGGACGTAAATGTCCTGAGAAAAAGAGTCGGAATGGTATTCCAGAAACCAAATCCATTCCCGATGAGCATTTATGATAATATTGCTTACGGACCGAGAACGCATGGAATCCGTTCAAAGGCAAAACTGGATGATATTGTAGAAAAATCACTGCGTAATGCAGCTATCTGGGACGAGTGTAAGGACCGTCTGAAAAAGAGTGCACTTGGCATGTCCGGTGGACAGCAGCAGAGACTTTGCATTGCACGTGCACTTGCAGTAGAACCGGAAGTACTTCTGATGGATGAACCGACTTCCGCACTGGATCCGATCTCAACATCCAAGATAGAAGACCTTGCGATGGAATTGAAAAAAGATTATACTATCGTTATGGTAACACATAATATGCAGCAGGCAGTCCGAGTGTCGGACAATACCGCATTTTTCCTTCTTGGAGAAGTTGTAGAATATAATGATACTGAAAAATTATTCTCGATCCCGTCCGATAAGAGGACAGAAGATTATATTACAGGGAGGTTTGGTTAAATGCGGAACAGATTTGACAGACAGCTGGAAGAACTTAATGAGATGCTTATTCATATGGGAGAACTTTGCGAGACGGCAATTGAGGAAGCGACAGGAGCCCTGGAAGGGCATGATATTGCCAGAGCAAAGGCTGTCATTACAGCAGACAGCGAGATCGATCAGATGGAAAAAGAAATTGAAAATCTCTGCCTGAAGCTTTTACTTCAGCAGCAGCCGGTAGCGCGGGATCTGCGAAGAATCTCGGCATCACTTAAGATGATCACGGATATGGAACGTATCGGAGATCAGACTGCGGATATCGCAGATATTGTGATCGCAACAAAATCAACAGAGGAAAAGAATCTGAAGGATATTAACCGGATGGCAGAGGCGACTGTAAAGATGGTAAGAGACAGTGTATCTGCCTATGTACAGAAAGATCTGGAGCTTGCGAGAAAAGTCATGGCAGCAGATGATGAGGTAGATGATCTTTTTGATCTGGTAAAAGGAGATCTGGTAAAATTTATTTCCGATCACAAAGGAAGTGCCGGAGATGAGGCAATCGACCTGATCATGATCGCGAAATATCTGGAGAGGATTGGAGATCATGCAACAAATATTGCAGAGTGGGTTGAATTTTCAATTACAGGTATTCATGCAGGCGGAACTGCAATCTAAAAGAAATTAAAGGAGAACGAGAATGATTTTTTGTGTGGAGGATGAAGCGAACATCCGGGAATTAGTAGTATATACACTTGAAACTACGGGATTTGAGGCCCGTGGATTTGAAGAAGGCACATCATTCTTTGAAGCTCTGGCAGAGAAACTGCCAGAGCTGATTTTGCTTGATATCATGCTCCCGGGAGAAGATGGAATGGAGATACTGAAGAAGCTGAAGACTTCCGGGAGAACCAAAGACATTCCGGTCATCATGGTTACGGCAAAGGGGGCAGAATACGACAAGGTCATGGGACTGGATGCGGGAGCAGATGATTATGTGACCAAACCATTTGGAATGATGGAACTGGTATCCAGAATTCGTGCAGTACTCAGACGGACATCGAAAAAAGAAGAGGATGATACCTATATGCTGGGTGAAATCCGCATGGACCGTAAAAAGCATGAAGTAACGGTAGCGGGAGAACCGGTAGCATTAACATTGAAAGAATATGAGCTATTGAGAAAACTTATGGAGAATCAGAATATTGTTCTGACAAGAGATAAATTACTGGAAGAAATCTGGGGATATGATTTTGACGGTGAGACCAGAACGGTAGATGTCCATGTAAGAACCCTGCGCCAGAAGCTGGGACAGGCAGGAGAATATATTGAGACTGTCCGTGGAGTTGGATACCGTATAGGAGAGATCGATGCGAAATAGAATCCAGAAAAGTATGATTTTTGTGGTTACGATGTCACTACTGATCTCGTATATTCTGGTTACTCTGGTTATTTACCGGCAGGCGCTGGATATCCGGCGCAGTGAACTGGTTCAGGAGGCAGGATATATCCGGGCGGCAATAGAAATATCCGGAGAAGAATATTTTGGCACCATGGATAAGGTCAGTAAGCGCACCAGGGTAACATGGATCGATAAAGACGGAAAAGTACTTTATGATACCGGAAATGATCAGGAAACGCTGGCAAACCACAAATCAAGAAAAGAATTCAAAGAGGCATTGGCAAATGGCAGTGGGCAGGATATCCGTATGTCAGACAGCAAAGGACAGGAGATGTACTATTATGCGTTGAAGATGGATGATAGCTCTGTCCTGCGTGTGTCAAGAGGCATGGATACGGTCTGGAATACAGCATTTATGATCTTACCGTATATGATTGCGATCGGGGTCATGATGGCATGTGTTGCATGGTTTATGACAAGGCATCAGGTGAAAAGGCTGATTGCACCGATTAACAATCTGGATCTGGAAGAACCACTGGAAAATGATGTATATGAAGAGTTGCATCCGCTGCTTGAAAGAATTGACAGGCAGAATAAAGAAAAAGCAGCAATTGAACAGATGAGGAGAGAATTCTCTGCAAATGTTTCCCATGAGCTGAAGACTCCTCTGACCTCGATTTCGGGATATGCAGAAATTATGATGAACGGTCTTGTAAAATCGGAAGATATGCAGGGATTCAGTGAACGGATCTATAAAGAGGCAAGCAGGATGATCACCCTGGTCGGTGATATTATCAAGCTGTCAAAGCTGGATGAGGGCAGTGTGGAGCTTGAAAAAGAGAATGTGGATCTGTATCAGATGACAAGGGAGATTGTGAGCCGTCTGGCACTTCAGGCAGAAAAACGCAGAATACAGGTTGAAGTGGTAGGAGAACATGTGGAATGTTTTGGAATCCGTCAGATCCTGGATGAGATGATCTACAACATCTGTGAAAATGCGATCAAATACAATAAAGAAAATGGAAAAGTAAATATCTGGGTTGGAAATACACTGAATGGGAAAAAAGTCATTGTCCAGGATACCGGAATCGGAATCCCAAAAGAGCATCAGGATCGTATTTTTGAGCGTTTTTACCGGGTGGATAAGAGCCATTCCAGAGAGACCGGTGGAACAGGTCTGGGTCTTTCAATTGTAAAGCATGGAGCACTTTTGCATAACGCAGAAATCCATGTGGAAAGTGAAGAAGGAAAAGGTACAAAAATGGAGCTTATTTTTCATTGTTAAAAAACTGTTTACAATTGGGAAATTAAAGGTATAATGTATAGAAAAAAGCTATGAAATATTATAGCTTTTTTCTATTTTATATCAAAAACAGAATCATGTATAATAAAGAGTAATATGACTAAAATTAAAAAATGGTTGAATTCGGTATGGAAGAGTGCCGGATACAATCTGTGTAGAGATTCACATGGAAAATGAGAGGCAACTATGGAAGAACAGAAGCAGAGTACGAGCAGCAATTATTTTAAAGGATTATCCAGAAGGGATTATATCCAGAAAGCACATGAGATCATTCAGCAAGAAGGGATTCAGGCAGTATCTATCCGCAGGATTGCTAAGGAGATGGGGTGCTCATCAGCAAGTCTGTACAGGTACTTTGATAATGTGTCTGAACTTTTATACTATGCAGAACTCAGAATTTTAACCGGTTACATAGACAGGCTGAATGAGGCTGAGAAATCCTGGAAGAATATGTGGCAGGTATATGTAGGTGTGTGGGATTGTTATGCAACGGAGGCATTTCATAATCCGGAAGCATATAATCTGTTATTTTTTGAGTATAACAATGTAAAACTCAAAGAAGCAATGCGGGAATATTATGAAATGTTTCCGGAAGATATTGTAAATGTTAACCGCTTTTTCTACAATATGCTTCAGACACCAAGCTTTCTGGCACGTGATTTTGAGATGTGCAAGCGGTGTATCAATGTTGGTGGTATTACATATGACAATGCAGTAAAATTAAACCGGATGGTGTGTATGCTCTTTGAAGGCTATTTCAAAGATGTATATGAAAACGGGATAGAGGAAGAGCAGATTCCGGAACGTGTAAAACTGATGGTAGATGATGTAGATACGATCGTTATGGCTCTTGCCAACAATCTGAAAGGCTATAAAGGATACCGTAAATAAGGAAAAAACGCCGGTTTTTGGTTATTTTTAAATACAATCCTTGTTAAAAATTTAATTAGATTGCAATCCCAAAAAAACGTGGTAAAGTATATGTGAAAGTATCGAACACACGAAATAAGGAGGCAATATAATGGACAATATGAAAGGCTTCGGCATGATGATTCATGCTCTGAAAGAGAGCCCAAAAACTATCGTTTTTACAGAAGGAACAGATGAAAGAATTCTTGAGGCAGCTTCCCGTCTTTTAGCAGGAAGCTTCCTTACACCAATTCTTGTTGGAAATAAAGAAGCAGTATTAGAAGCAGCTGAAAAGTATGGATACAACATCCGTGGCGGAGAGATCATTGATCCGGATGATTATGAGAGATTTGACGAGATGGTAGAACTGTTCTGCGAACTTCGTAAGAGCAAAGGTGTTACACCGGAGCAGGCAGCAAAGACACTTAAGAGCAACAACTATTTTGGAACCATGCTGGTTAAGATGGGAGTTGCAGACGCACTTCTTGGAGGAGCTACTTACTCTACAGCAGATACCGTACGTCCGGCACTTCAGCTGATCAAGACCAAACCGGGATCAAGCTGTGTATCTTCCTGCTTCATTTTGGTTCGTCCGTCAGCTACAGGTGAGAACGAAGTTCTTGCTATGGGTGACTGCGCGATTAATCTCAAACCAACAGAGGAGCAGCTTGCAGAAATCGCATGGGAAGTTGCAGAATGTGGTAAACACTTTGGTATCGATCCAAAGGTTGCATTCTTAAGCTACTCTACACTTGGATCTGGAAAGGGTGAAGATGTAGATAAGATGCGTAATGCAGCAGCAAAAGCAAAAGAACTGTATCCTTCACTTCCGATCGAAGGAGAGCTTCAGTTTGATGCAGCTGTATCTCCGCGTGTTGCAAGAACAAAATGCCCGAACAGTGAAGTAGCAGGTCAGGCAAATACATTTATCTTCCCGGATATCAACGCAGGTAACATCGGATATAAGATCGCACAGAGACTTGGTAACTTTGATGCATACGGACCGATCCTTCTTGGTCTTAATGCACCGATCAACGACCTGTCCCGTGGATGCAATGCAGAAGAAGTTTATTCTATGGCAATCATCACAGCAGCACTCGTAGAAGACTAAGAGTATTGACAAATATTCAGACGAAAATTATAATATAACAAACAAGGGCGTTTTCAAAATGGATTGAGAACGCCCTTTTTGTGGATACGATGAGCCAAGTGCAGATTTGTGCTTGCACAACGGATCTGCGTTTGGCGAATGTACATCACCTGATGTTGGAAAAGGTAAAAAATCCTCTTGCAAGCAAGCTTGCATCGGCTTTCTGACCTTTTGACCCTGGTATCATCATTTTATTTATGAGTAGTAAAAACGGGAGGATTTGTATGAGTATGAAAAATTATACGAGAGAAGATATCCTGAATCTTGTCGAGGAAGAAGACGTGGGATTTATCAGGCTGCAGTTCACCGATATTTTCGGAACAATGAAGAATGTAGCGATTACAGTAAGCCAGCTTAAAAGAGCACTGGATAATAAATGTATGTTTGATGGATCTTCGATAGAAGGATTTGCCAGAATCGAAGAATCGGATATGTATCTGCACCCGGATCTGAATACATTTGAAATTTTTCCGTGGCGGCCGCAGCAGGGAAAGGTTGCAAGATTTATCTGCGATATTTACAGACCGGATGGAACAGCTTACGAAAGCGATCCGAGACATGTTCTTAAGAAGGTACTTTCCGAGACAAAAGAGATGGGATATGACTTTAACGTAGGACCGGAATGCGAATTTTTCCTGTTTGAGACGGATGATGCGGGAAATCCGACGACGATTTCCAATGAACGTGCAGGATATTTTGATCTGGGACCTTTGGACCAGGGAGAGAATGCAAGACGTGATATTGTTCTTACAATGGAAGATATGGGGTACGGTGTGGAGGCATCTCATCACGAGATGGCACCGGCACAGCATGAGATCGATCTGGAATATACAGAGGCGTTGGATGCAGCAGACAATATCATGACATTTAAGCTTGTTACCAAAACAATCGCAAAAAGACACGGGCTTCATGCTACATTTATGCCAAAGCCAAAGGATGGTATCCATGGCTCAGGAATGCATCTGAATATGTCTCTGTCAAGAGATGGAAAGAATGTTTTTGCAGATGAAAAAGATCCGAATGGTCTGAGCAAGGAGGCTTACTATTTTATCGGCGGACTTATGAAACATATCAAAGCGATCAGCTTTATCACAAATCCGATCGTGAATTCCTATAAGAGACTGGTTCCCGGATATGAGGCACCGGTATATATTGCCTGGTCAGCGAATAACCGGACTCCTCTGATCCGTATTCCACGGGTATCAGGGGAAAGCACAAGAGTCGAACTCAGAAGTCCGGATGGGGCAGCAAATCCATATCTGGCACTTGCCGTATGTCTGGCTGCCGGAATGGAAGGAATTAAAAACAAGATCCTGCCGCCGGAGAGTGTAGATGAAAATATTTACGAAATGACAGATGTGGTGAAAAATGCACTCGGAATTGAGGAGCTTCCGGCAAGCTTAAGAGAAGCAATCACAGAATTCCAGAAAGATCAGTTTATGCAGGAAGTACTGGGAGAAGAACTGTCACAGAAGCTGATCGAGTCAAAGCGTGCAGAATACAGAGAATACCGCACTCAGGTTACAGAATGGGAAATTAATGAGTACTTACAGAAATTCTAAAGAAACTTTCCAATTCTAAAGGCAGGAGGCTGGTATTATGAGCAGTATTATTGTTGTATTTCCAAAAAAGGAGATTGCAACCAATATTCGCAATATACTGGTACGAAATGGATTTGACGTGATTGGTGTGGGGGTAACCGGAGCACAGGCGGTTCAATTGGCAGATAATCTGGATGATGGAATTGTAGTTTGTGGTTATAAAATGACAGATATGTTATATAATGAATTGAGAGAATATCTGCCGAGTACGATTGAGATGCTTTTGATCGCATCGCCGGAGAAATGCAGTGACAGGACGCCGGGAGTGATCAGCCTGTCGATGCCATTTAAGGTATTTGATCTGATGAACACGATCGAGATGATGGCACAATCGATTGGCAGGCGGAGAAAGAAAAGAAGAGCAGAGCTTAAGAACCGGAATCCGGAGCAGCAGGCACTTGTAAAAGAGGCAAAGAGTCTTCTGATGGAACGTAATAATATGACGGAGGAAGAAGCGCATCGCTATCTGCAGAAATGTAGTATGGAGAGCGGTGTCAATATGGTGGAGACAGCTCAGATGGTACTTAGTATTATGGCGGAATAAAGGAGATTAAAGAGGCAGGATATATGATCTTTACAAAAATGCATGGTCTTGGAAATGATTATGTGTGTATAAACTGCTTCAGAGAAAGGGTGGAAGATCCATCTGGATTTGCAAGAACACTTTGTGACAGGCATTACGGGATCGGAGCGGATGGTCTGATTCTGATATGTCCGTCAAAGGTGTCTGATTTTAAAATGGAGATATACAATTCGGATGGATCTGTTGCCGGGATGTGCGGCAATGGCATCCGATGCCTTGGAAAATATGTATATGATTACAGACTTACCGGAAAGGAAACTCTCAGTATCGAGACGAAATCCGGAATTCGTAACATGCACCTTCATATTCAGGATGGGAAAGCCTGCGGTGCTATGGTAGATATGGGTGTTCCAAGACTGAACGCACACAGCATTCCAATCCTGAGTGAAAAGGATCTGGTGATCAATGATCCGATTGAGGTACAGGAGAAGAACTACCGCATGACCGGGATTTCGATGGGAAATCCGCATGCGGTAATCTTTTTAGAAGAGATAAACGGGATTTCTCTGGAAGAGACAGGAAGGGAGTTAGAATTTCATCCGAGATTTCCGGAGAGGGCAAATATCGAGTTCTGTCATGTGACTGCGAGGAACCGGATGGAGATCCGTGTGTGGGAGCGGGGTGTTGGTGAAACGCTTGCCTGTGGAACCGGAGCATGTGCAGCAGTTGTGGCTTCTGTGCTGAATGACTTGACAGATGAGGAAGTAATCGTTAAATTATTAGGTGGAGAGTTATCTGTCAGATGGGACCGTAAGGTGAATCATGTATTTTTGGAGGGACCTGCGGTTAAAGTATTTGATGGTGTACTATAAAGATCAAATCACAAAGGAGACGACATATGTACAGTGTAAATGAAAACTACTTAAAGTTACCGGGAAGCTATCTGTTTTCCAATATTGCTAAAAAAGTTGCAGCGTTCTCAGCAGCGAATCCGGATGCACCGATCATCCGTTTGGGAATCGGTGATGTAACACAGCCGCTTGCACCTGCGATCATCGAAGCGCTTCACAGTGCAGTTGATGAGATGGCACACGCAGAGACATTCCACGGATATGCACCGGATCTTGGATATGAATTCTTAAGAAGCGCGATCGCAAAGAATGATTTCCAGGCAAGAGGATGTGATATTGCTGCAGATGAGATCTTTATCTCAGACGGAGCAAAGAGTGATTCTGGAAATATCCAGGAGATCTTTGGACCTGACTGCAGAATCGCAGTAGGAGACCCGGTATATCCTGTATATGTAGATACAAACGTAATGGCAGGACGTACCGGAAC
>OLQR01001104.1_pt1 | contig 17243 bp, 10 predicted proteins | sample 1671881 | NCBI WGS metagenome assembly OLQR01 (sample SAMEA3136623, study PRJEB25190) | human gut metagenome | biome: human gut; feature: human-associated habitat; material: faeces | place: Austria | collected 2013 | reverse complement strand
GATGTGCTGGGGCTGCTCAGCCAGCAGCCTGGGGCGGAGGAAGCCGCCGCCGGTGCCGCCGTGCGGGCCGTGCTGGATGCGAACCCTGCGCTGGCCCCCGGATACGAGGCCGTGCGCCGCGCCGCCGATACCGCCGGTGCGGAACAGCGGGTGGAGAACACCGAAGAACTTGAAAAACTGCTGGGCCGTGGGCTGCGCATCAGCCCCACCCGGTTTGAAAAATACCAGAACTGCCCATTTGGGTATTTTTTACAGTATATCGTCAAAGCTGCGCCGCGCCAGAAGGCCGAGCTGGCCCCGAACATCAGCGGCACGCTGACCCACTGGGTGCTGGAAAACGCCCTGCGCCGCCAGGGGGCCGCGTTCCGCGACCTGACGCCGGAGCAGCTGGAAACACTGGTCAATGACCTGGTGGACGAGTACGTGACCGAAAACCTGCCCGGAATGACCGTGCGGATGGAATATCTGGTGGCCCGCATCCGCCGCAATCTGGTGGGGCTGCTGGGCTTCATCCAGCGCGATCTGCACCAGTCGGGCTTCCAGCCGGTGGCGTTTGAGCTGCGCATCGACGACCGCCCCGATGCCGACGACCCCGGCGCGCCCCGCATTGACCCGGTGGAACTGTGCGACGACGCCGGGCACACCGTGCGGGTGGTGGGCACGATCGACCGCGTGGACGCCATGCCGCTGGAAAAACTGGGCAAGACCTACCTGCGTGTCGTGGACTACAAGACCGGCGGCAAAGAGTTTAAATTAAAGGAAGTCTATTGCGGCCTGGACTGCCAGATGCTGTTGTACTTATTTACGCTGGAACGCAACGGCGGGGCGCAGTTCCCGGGAGCAGCGGCGGCGGGGGTGGAGTACCTTTTGGCAGATCCCGCGCCCGAGAGCGTTGAGCGCCGTGAATTGACCGAGGACGGCGACCCCACGCCCAGCTACCCGATGAACGGCCTGCTGCTGGACGACGAGAGCGTTTACCGTGCCATGGACACGAAGGGCACCGGCGAGTTTGTGCCGCTGAATTTCAACGCCAAGACCGGCAAGGTGACCAATGGCAAAAGCACGTTGGCCGACGAGGCCAAGCTGGGCCGCATCCGGGATCACCTGGACGGCCTGCTGATCGATATGGCGGCGAATTTGTACAGCGGTAAAATCGACGCCGAGCCGCTGTGCGTCGGGAACAAATCCCCCTGCGCCTACTGTGATTTCCGCACCGCCTGTGCCCACCGCGACGGCGAGCACGAACGGACAATTACGATAAAAGACGACCCGTTTGCAGAATAAGATAAGGGAGACCCCCATGCCTGAACAACCCAAAATTCAATTTACCCCGGCCCAGGCGGCGGCCATCACGGCGCGGGGCGGCAGTCTGCTGGTCTCGGCGGCAGCTGGGTCCGGCAAGACCCGCGTACTGGTCGAGCGTGTTGTCGGCCTCATCACCGACCCCGAGCACCCGGCCAACGCGGACGAACTGCTCATCATGACCTTCACGAATGCCGCCGCGGCCAAGCTGCGGGCGGATATCACGGCCCGCCTTGCCCAAGAGGTCCGCGCCCACCCCGGCAACATGAATCTGCGCCGCCAGCAGCTGCTGTTGCAGCGGGCGTCCATCGGCACGGTGGACGCCTTCTGCCTGCATTTTGTGCAGCAACATTTCGCCATGCTGGATGTGCCGCCCGACTTTGAGACCGCCGAGGAAGCCGACCTGGCCCGCATTGAGCAGGAAACGCTGGCTGCCACGCTGGAGACCGCCTACACAGACCCGGATTTCCGCGCCTTTGCCGACCTGTACGACCGGGGCCGTACCGACAACACGGCTGGGGACGCCATCCTCGACCTCTACCACTTTACCCGCGCCCTGCCGCACCCGGCCGCGTCGCTGAATACTTTTGCCGAAATGTGGCAGCAGGACGCCCCGCCCCAGGAGACCGCCTGGGGTAAAGAACTGTTGGGCATTGCGCTGGCCCGCGCCCAGGGCGCAAAAACGCTGCTGGAAAGCGGTGCGGCCATTGCAGCCCGGGACGAAAAAGCCGATGCCGCCTACACAGCCGTCATGCAGGACGACGCGGCCCGGGTGGGCAATCTCTGCCACTGGCTGGCCGAAGGCGACTGGGACAAGTGCCTGGCCGCGCTGGACACGGTCTTTGCGGGCTGGCGGCGGGCCGGGGCGGTCAAGGGCGGCAAGGACGCCAACCAGGCCGCAAGCGCGGCATCCGAACTGCGTGACCGCGCCAAAAAGCAGATGGAGAGCCTGCGCAAGGACGCGCTGCTCTGCACAGCCGATGAGTTTGCTGCCGACCGCCGCCGCGCCGCGCCCCTGGTGGCCGCGCTGGTGCGGGCGACGCAGACCTTCGCCGACAACTGCTTTGCGGCCAAGTGCGCTGAAAAAGTATTGGACTACGCCGATTATGAGCACCTGACGCTGGATCTTTTGCTGACCGAGGACAACGAGCGCACGCCGCTCTGCCGCACGGTCAGCGCCCGCTACGCCGCCGTACTGGTGGACGAGTACCAGGACACAAACGCTTTGCAGGACGCCATCTACTTTGCGCTGGCCCGGCCCGAGGCCGACAACCTGTTCTTTGTCGGCGATATCAAGCAGAGCATCTACCGCTTCCGTCTGGCGGATCCCAGCATTTTTGTGGGCAAACAGCAGCAGTGGCGGCCCTATCCGCAGCCCGTGCCCAAGCCCGCCACGCTGGCGCTGGATGCCAACTTCCGCAGTGCGCCCGGCGTCATCGAGGGCATTAACTACCTGTTTGAGACCTTCTTCTCGGAGGGGCTGGGCGGCGTGCAGTACGGCGACGGCCAGCGCCTTGTTGTGGGCCGCAAGGACAGCGACTACCGCGGTATGTGCGAGATCGACGTCATCGACGGCGCGGATGTGGACGGCGACGCGGCGGCCATTGCCCGGCGCATTGCCGAAATGGTCGGGACCGGCTTTACCGTGCGCGGAAAGGATGGCGTGCGCCCCTGCAAATACGATGATTTTTGTATCCTGCTTCGCGGCCGCAAGGGCTTTGCCGCCTACGAGGGCGCACTGCGCACGGCGGGCATCCCGGTGTTTGCGGACTCTGCCACCGATTTGCTGGACGAACCGCACATCCGCCCCTTCGCGGCGCTGCTGCGCGTTATCGACAACCCTGCGCAGGATATCCCGCTGGCGGCGGTGCTGCTCAGCCCCTTGTTCCCCTACACGGCGGATGATTTAGTGGCACTGCGCTGCGCCTGCCCGGAGGGCAGCCTGTACGGTGCGGTGCTGCACGGCGGGCAGGCACAATTTGCCGTCTTTATCGAGGCACTGACCGAGTACCGCCGCCTGGCCCGCACACTGCCGGTGGATGAACTGATCGAGGAACTGCTGGCCCGCACCGGCTACCTGGCCGCCGTGGGTGCACTGCCCGACGGCCCGCGCTGCCGTGAGGACCTGTTGAGCTTTACGGCTTGGGCCGCCGGTGCAGGCCGCGCGGACCTGCCGGCGCTGATCCGCGCCATGGACGCCGCCGCAGCCAACGGCGGCCTGAGCCAAAGCGTGGGCGGCCAGACACGGCCGGGGTGCGTCTCCATCATGACAGTACATCGCTCCAAGGGTCTGGAATTCCCGGTCGTTTTTGTGGCGGACACCGACCACAAATTTAACCAGAGCGATGCCATCCGCCCGGTGCTGACCCACAGCCGTCTGGGCGTGGGCGTTATGCTGCGTGCGCCTCGGGCGGCCAAGCGGTTCAAAACGCTGCCCTATGCGGCGCTGGCCCAGGCCATCCGCACCGAGACATTGAGCGAGGAAATGCGCGTTCTGTATGTGGCGCTGACCCGTGCCCAGGATGCGCTCATCATCACCGTGCCGCTGAAAAAGGCCGCCAGTGCGCTGAAAACACCGGCCCTCTGCGCGGCAGCCGAGGCCACCGGCAGTGAGTCGATGCGCAGTATGGGCAGCTGGGCCGGGTGGATACTGACTGCCGCCATGCTGCACCCGGACAGCGACGCGCTGTGGGGGTACACGAGCTTTCTGCCCCACCACCGCCCAACGGAGGTGCCGCTGACGATACGTCTGGTGGCGCTGCCGGAAAATGCCGAGCAGCCGCCCGCCCCCCGCGCACCCCAGCCCGACCCGGCCACAGTCGAAATGCTGAAAGCCAGCTTTGCCTGGCACAGCCCCCGCGCCGCGCTGGAAAAAGTACCCGCCAAGGTCAGCGTCAGCGCTGTGGCCCATGCGGCCCGCCCGGTGGCATTGGAACGCCCGGCCTTTTTGCAGAAAACCGGCATGACCGGGGCCGAGCGCGGCACCGCCATCCACGCCTTTATGCAGAGCGTACCCTTCGACGGCCCTGCGCCCGACCTGGACGCCGAGGTGAAACGCCAGACGGATTTGCAGCTGTTGGATGCCGCGCTGGCAGACAAGCTCGACCTGGACGCCGTGCGGCCCTTCTTTGAGAGTGCAGTCTGGCGGCGCATCCGCCATGCAAAACAAATTTTGCGGGAGGAACCGTTCATCACGGCCCTGCCCGCCGCCGAAATCACCCCCGCTGCACAGCAGGGGAGTGCCGCCGAAGCGGAAGTGCTCGTGCAGGGCATCGCCGATTTGGTACTGGTGTTTGATGAGCACGCGGAAATTCTCGACTACAAGACCGACCGCAGCCGCGACGCGCAGTACTATATCGACGAGTACGCCGCCCAGCTGCGGCTCTACCGCCGTGCGTTTGCCCAGCGGCTGAGCGTCCCCGTGACGAAGCTGACGATTTACAGCTTTGCCATCGGCGACGAGATCGACGTGCCGCTGGCGTAAAAACAGGCTGTAGGGGCCGGGCATGCCCGGCCCGCGACCTTGCAATTACTGCCCCTTTATCTTTTGCATCGTAGGGAGGGGTCTTGACCCCTCCGCGGGACGTCGAGGACGCCGCCCCCTACATCTTTCGTCATGAGCTTTCCGCCATCCGTAGGGGCGGGATTCCTCCCTTCCGGGCCGTATCCCAATATCACAAACAAAAAAGGTCGTGCCGACAATCCATCGTCAGCACGACCTTTAGTATTTATACCAATTTACGCCTGTCTAAACCGGCTCAGGAACTCAACGGTCTTGGGGTTCTGCGGGTGCTCAAAGATATCGGCGGGGGTGCCTTCCTCGCAGATGACGCCGTCGGCCATGTAGACAACATGGCTCGAAACATCCCGGGCAAAGGCCATCTCGTGGGTGACGACGATCATCGTCAGGCCCTCTTTCGCCAGCTGGCGCATAACGGCCAGCACCTCGCCGACCATCTGGGGGTCAAGCGCAGACGTCGGCTCATCGAACAGCAACACTTCGGGCTGCATGGCCAGCGCGCGGGCAATCGCGACGCGCTGCTTCTGGCCGCCGGAAAGCTGGCGGGGCTTCGCATGGATGTAGGGGGCCATCCCGACCTTTTCCAGGTTTTCCAGCGCGGTCTTCTGCGCAGTTTCTTTATCCTGGTGCAGCACGTAGCGCAGGCCTGCCGTGCAGTTGTCCAGCACAGTCATGTTGTTGAACAGGTTGAAGCTCTGGAACACCATGCCCACCTTGGCACGGTAGCCGCAGGGGTCAGACCCCTTGGCGGTGATGTCGTTGCCGTGGAACAGCACTTTGCCGTTCGTGGGCGTTTCCAACAGGTTGATGCAGCGCAGCAGTGTGGATTTGCCGCTGCCGGACGCACCGATGATACAGGTGACGTCACCCGCGTTGACGGTAAAGTCAACGTCACGCAGGACAACGTGGGTGCCGAAGCTCTTGGAGAGGTGGCGCACCTCGATAACAGGCTCAGACATGGGCTGCGCCTCCCTTCATATCCAGATTCTGGGACTCGTGGTTCGGGTCCGGGGCGTTGTACATACCACTGGTGTAGGCCAGCGAGTCGGTGGTGTTCAGGTCGTAGTTCTGCGGGCCGTCCAGCGCTTTCTCCCACAGGCGCAGCAGATAGCTGGCAAACAGCGTCATCGTCAGGTAGATGACCATGACGATGGCCGCGCTCTCAAAGTAGGTGTACAGTGCGCCGACAACGCTTTTGTGTACAAAGAACAGGTCGGTGATGGAGATAACGGACAGAACCGACGTATCCTTGATGTTGATGATGAAGTTGTTGCCGATCTGCGGGATGATGTTGCGCAATGCCTGGGGCAGAATGACGTGGATCATCGTTTGCCAGTGGTTCATACCGATGGCTTTTGCGCCCTCGGTCTGGCCCGGGTCAATGGACACGATACCGCCGCGGACTGTCTCGGCCATATACGCGCCGGTGTTGATGGACACGATGAAGAAGCCGGCCTGCCACATACCCATCTTGATGCCGAAAACCTGCAAAAGGCCATAGTAGATGAACACAGCCTGCACGATCATGGGCGTGCCGCGGAACAGCTCCACATAGCAGCGCAGGAAGATGTGCAGAATTTTCAAGAGCACGCGCTTCCACACCGGGTCGCGCTGCTTATCCACCGGGATGGTCTGCAATGCGCCGACCGCAAAGCCGATCAGGCAGCCGAAGAATGTGCCGACCAGTGCCAGCAGCAGGGTAGTGCCCGCACCGCGCAGGTACGAAAAGCCGTACTTTTGCAGCACTGTGGCACAGTTTGCGAAAAAGTCTTGCATGAGAGTCTCCTTTATGTTTCCTCAACACCGAAGCCCCTGCCGCGCAAAACGGCAGGGGCGGACGGTATTAGTTGTCGCTCAGGGGCTGAACGCTGATGGCTTCATCCATCAAGGCATTGTAGTCGTCGGTGGTCATGGTGGCCAGCACCTCGTTGATGGCATCCTTCAGCGCGGTGTTGCCCTTCTTCATCGAGATGCCGATGTTGATATCCTCATCGCTGACCTGGAAGTCACCGTCGCCGCCGCCGAAGTCCAGCAACGTGAAGTCGGGGTAGGCGACCAGTGCTGCCTGGCCGGTGGGGCGGTCGGTGACGACGATGTCGCAGGCACCGCTGTTCAGGGCCACCAGCATGGCGGGGGCCGTCTCCTGTGCGGGCAGGATGTTGGCGTTTTCGATCTGCGGCAGACAGGTGTCATACCAGATGGTGCCCAGCTGGCTGGTAGCGGTTGCACCGGCCAGGTCAGCCACGCTGGCGGCGTTGGCGTAGGCGCTGTCCTTCTTGGTCAGCGTGATGATGGAAGCGTAGTAATAGGGGTCGCTGAAGTCAACCTGGGCGGCGCGCTCAGCCGTGATGGACTGACCGGCGATGACGCAGTCAACATCGCCGCTCATGACGGCGGGGATCAGGCTGTCCCAGTCCAGCTTGACGATCTGAACCTTCTGGCCCAGGGCCTCGCCGATCTTCTTCGCCATCATAACGTCGTAGCCGTAGGCGTAGTCGCTGGAACCGCGGATCTCAACAGCGCCGTTGGAATCGTCGCCCTGGGTCCAGTTGTAGGGGGCGTAGGCGCACTCCATGGCAACGGTCAGGGTGGTGGGGTCGCCGTCGCCGTCCGGGGCACCGGCGGCATCCGCAGCAGCCACGGTGCTTTCGGCGGCGGAGGTGTCGGCGCTGGAGCCGCAGGCGGTCAGACCAACGGCCAGGACGGAGGCAAGGCCAAGTGCCATAGCATTCTTGAGTTTCATGGTTGCATTCTCCTTTAGATACTTAAAATTCCCTCATATTCATGCAAAAAGCCCCGGTGTTCCACTGTGCGGATCACCGGGGCCAAATGCCTTATGACTGCCGAATGGTGCAGTGTTGCGCCGCGCCATTGCGGCTGTATAAATATTACCCTAAGATGGTATATTTGTCAAGTGCTGTTTGGATTACGCAGCAACTTTTTCGCTGTCCTTCTCGCTGTTCTTGTAGCTCTTGACACTGTGGAAGACAATGTTCAGGCCCAGGACGATCAGCAGGATCGCGAGAATCAGCTGCAGGCCGTTGGCGATAAAGACAGCACCCCAGGTGGTCTCACCGGCAGGGATGGCGGTGGACGCAGCGGCGGAGATGGCCTTGACCATGGCAATCAGGCGCTGCACCAGAGCTGTGAAGGTGACGCAGAGCATGATGACCAGCGGCGGGAACAGCATCTTGTTGTTGCGGCCCGTGACCTTGAGGAAGACGCACAGGGTAGCCAGGACCAGCGCGCTCAGCAGCTGGTTGGCGGAACCGAACAGCGGCCAGATGTTGGCATAGCCGATCTGGGTCAGCAGGAAGCCGAAGGCCAGGGTGATGAAGGTAGAGAAGTAGACGTTGCAGAACAGCTTGCGCCAGCCCTCGGCATGCTCCATATCGTCAACGCTGAACAGCTCCTGGAAGCTCATACGGCCGATACGGGCCACGGCATCCAGACTGGTCAGGGCCAGAGCGGAAACGCACATCGTCATAAAGACGGTAGCGATGGAGACGGGCACGCCGAACATCTCAAAGAAACCGGCAACGCCGCGGCTGAAGATCTGGAACGGAGTACCGGCGGCAGGGGTGCCGTCCGCAGCGGCGGCAGCACCGGCAACACACAGGGCCAAAACAGCCAGCAGGCTTTCCAGCACCATGGCGCCGTAGCCGACCTTGAGCATATCTTTCTCATTCTCAACGGTCTTGGAAGAAGTACCGGAGGAAACCAGGCTGTGGAAGCCGGAGACAGCGCCGCAGGCGACGGTGACGAACAGGATGGGGAACATGGTGCCCAACTTCTCATTGTTGAAGCCGGTGAAAACAGGCAGGTTCATGGTGGGGTGGGCAACGACCAGACCGATGACCGCACCGGCAATCATAGCGCCAAACATGAAGGTGGTCATATAGTCACGGGGCTGCTTCAGCATCCACATGGGCAGGACGGCGGCGAAGAAGATGTAAACGAAGGTGATATAGCTCCAACCAGCCTTGCCCAGGATGATGGGGGCGTTCATACCGATCACAAAAGACAGCACGATGAAGGCGATGCCGATGACAGCCTCTTTCCAGCCGGAGAAGTTGAACTTCTTCTGGATGAAGCCGAACACAACGGCGAACACCATGAACATGATGGAGACCATACCGGCAGAGCCGTTGGCGAAGGCAGCCTCGACCTGTGCGCCCTCTGCATCAAAGGCGTTGAAGGTACCGGCGACCATGTCTGCGAAGGCAGCAATGACGATGCCGCAGAACAGCCAGCAGAACAGCAGGAACAGCTTGCGGCCGGTCTTGCCGATGTACTTCTCGATCAGCAGGCCCATAGACTTGCCGTCGTTCTTGACGGAAGCGTACAAGGCGCCGAAGTCAGTGACAGCGCCGAAGAAGACGCCGCCGATCAGTACCCAGAGCAGAACAGGCAGCCAGCCGAAGGCAGCAGCCTGAATAGCACCGGTGACAGGGCCGGCACCTGCGATAGAAGAGAACTGGTGTGCAAACACAGTCCAGCCGTTGGTGGGAACGTAGTCTTTGCCATCCTCCAGCCGCACAGCGGGAGTTTTGGCGTTGGGGTCAACACCCCAGGTCTTGGCGAGCCAGCGACCGTATCCTGCGTACGCACATACCAGGACGACCGCGGCAATCAGAACGATTACAAGCGTATTCATTTGAATAGATCCCTCTTTCCTACTAGATTTTACAATCGCTTGTGCACTCTACTTTACCGCGCTGTTCGCAATTTGTCAACATGATGTTCATAATTTGGCAATATGTAGGTTTTTGGTACAAAATGTAGAAAATTTATGTCACGTTTTGTACAAGATGCGCCGTTGACAAAGTGTGCGGAAGGGGATAGTATAAGATATAGAAAGAGGATGAAACGTTTCCACGAAATCCCCAAAGGCCCTCTTGAGGAAAGCTCCGCCCTCCGGCGCTATGCGCAGACTCCCCCGCATCAGGGGAGTCTGTCCTCAAGGGGAGGCTTTAGAACCTCTACTTATTATATAAAGGAGAACCCCCCATGAAACAATGGCTCAAAGACGCAGTATTCTATGAAATCTATCCCCAGAGCTTCTACGATACCAACGGCGACGGTATCGGCGACCTGCAGGGCATTATCGCCAAGCTGGACTACATCAAGGGCCTGGGCTGCAACGCTCTGTGGATCAATCCTTGCTTTGACTCGCCGTTTAAAGACGCCGGTTACGACGTGCGCGACTACAAAAAGATCGCCCAGCGCTACGGCACGAACGAGGACGCCGCCGCCCTCTTCAAAGCTGCCCACGAGAAGGGCATCCGTGTCCTGTTTGACCTCGTCCCCGGCCACACCAGCGAGGAACACGAGTGGTTCAAGGCCAGCTGCCGACCCGAAAAGAACGAATACTCCGACCGCTTCATCTGGACGGATTCCTGCTTTGCCAGCGGCGACGGTATGCCCTTCATCGGCGGCGAGACCCCGCGCAACGGCACCTACATTCTCAACTTCTTCAAGTGCCAGCCTGCGCTGAACTACGGTTACGGTAAGATCAACCAGAAGTGGCAGAAGCCTACCGATGACCCCGCCTGCGTGGCAACGGTGGAGGCCATGAAGGACGTCATGCGATTCTGGCTGGACATGGGCTGCGACGGCTTCCGCGTTGATATGGCGTCCAGCCTGGTCAAGAACGACACCAAAAACAAGAAATACACCTGCAAAATCTGGCGTAATATCGCTGATATGCTGGCAGTGGAGTACCCCGAGGCCGCGCTCATCGCCGAGTGGAACGGCCCGCGCATGTCGCTGAAAAACGGCTTTGACATGGACTTCTACCTTGAGTGGGGCGGCAATGGGTACAGCTGGCTGATGCGCAACTATGACGGTACGATGGACTCGAACCCGCACAACATCGGCAAGGCGTACTTCTGCAAGAACTCCGGCACCGGTATCGACAAGTTCCTGGACGAGTATCTGCCCACCTACAAGGCCACCCACAAGGACGGTCTGTGGTGCTTTATCACCTGCAACCACGACACGATCCGCCCCTCGGCCGGCCTGACTGTGGAGGAACTGCGCCTGGCCTATGCGACCCTCTTTACGCTGCCAGGTGCGCCGTTTGTCTACTACGGCGATGAAATCGGTATGCGCTACCTGCCGCTGCCCACCAAGGAGGGCGGCTACTTCCGCACCGGCTCCCGTACCCCGATGCAGTGGGATGACAGCGCAAACCACGGCTTCTCCACCGCCGACGCAAAGGATATCTACCTGCCTGTGGACACCGCCGAGGATGCCCCCACCGTGGCCGCCCAGGCCGATGACCCCGCCAGCCTGCTGAACAGCGTCAAGTCGCTGCTGGCCTTCCGCCATGCCCACAAGGACCTGAACTCCGATGCGCCGTTCAAGGTACTGTACGCACCCAAGGCCAAGGACGACTACCGTCCCTTTGTCTGGCAGCGCGGCGACCTGATCTGCGCCGTCAACCCGGCAGGCGTCTCCATTGAGCTGCCGCTGGAACTGGCCGAGGATCTGAAGATTCAGTACACCATCGGCCAGGCCGAGATCGTCAATGATACCCTGTCTCTGGGGGCACAGAGTTTTGTGATTTTGGGGTGAAATGGAAAACCGCCCTGCAATTTTCCTATGGCAATACCGCACAATTCCCGCCTTACGGCTTAAGCACCGCTCCGGCGGCTGCGGCACGGCATCTGCGTTGCCAAAATGCTCGATAAGACATCCAGTATTATCTGCGCTTTTGGCTTAGCAGCTGCCGCACCTCGCTCGCCGTATCGGCACTTAGAATTATGCGGTATTGCCTTATAAACATCCACGGGCGGATATGAGATTTGCCCCCTACGTGTAGGGGCCGATGTCCGCATTGGCCCGCGGGGCGTCGAGGACGCCGCCCCCTACAACAAAACAAACCCGCAATCTCGATGTTATAACCGGGATTGCGGGTTTTGCTATACTATTATAATGTCTTAATTAAAATTTCCTCCATCCCGCGCTTCGGTACGCAGTAGTTGCGGTTTTCATCGAGATAATACTTCACACTGCCGTCCTGTATTTCCACCAGGTGGCTCTCATGCGTCGGATACCCCAGCGCGACCATATAGCACAGCCGCAGTCCCTCGGGCAGACCCAGCAGCTTGGTCAGCGCGGGCCGGTCAATGGCCCCCATGATGCAGCTGCCAACGCCGTGTGCCCAGGCGGCAGCGGTCAGGCTGCCCAGCGCCAGGCCGATGTCCACATCGTTCGCACCGGGCAGACGGTCATCCTGCAAGATGGCGATAAACGCAGTGGGCTGCTCGTCGGGCTGCGGCGTGCCCTGCTCGCGGGGCAGGTAGGCGGCCCAATGCACCAGCGGCTGCACGGCGGCCACGGCGGCGGGGCTTTCCACAATACAATACCGCACGGTCTGGCGGTTCGCGCCGCAGCTGGCAATGCGGGCCGCATCAACGGCTTCGGTCAGAATCTCGGGCGCAACAGCCCGCTGTGCAAACCGCCGGTAGGTGCGGCGGCTGCGCAGAAATTCCATCATATCCATTTGGGAGCACTTCCTTATTATATAGAGTTCGTATTTTCATTATAACACGTTTCCTGTTCACGCATCAATCACCGTTGCCGTTTTCCCGATGCCCACCGTCGCTTCGGCGATCTTCCGCCAGCTCGCGCACCCGCATACGCCGTCGGCGGTCAGGCTGAACCGCCGCTGGCAGGCTTTCAGCGCGTTCTCGGTCGCCTTTCCGAAGATGCCGTCCAGTGTGTTGGTGGAATACCCCAGCGCGTTCAGCGCGTCCTGCAGGATCAACACATACGTGCTGCGGCTGCCGCGCCGCAGGGTGGGGTAGCCCGCTGTGGTGCTGCGGCACGCAGGCTTGCCGTACCGCCTGTCAAAATGGACCCAGGTCGGCGTCATCGAAAGCGGCTCCACATACCCCCACGCCCCGGTCCGCACGGCGGCCTTGTAAATCTTGCGGCGGTTCGCAGCGGTGGTGCTCTGCCCCACGTCAAAGGCCACGCCCGCGTAGTGCTGGCTCGTCGTGCCGTGGCCACCCTCCCAGATGCGCTTGAAAGCGTACCCCACCGGGATGCCGCTGCCGTAGGTGCGGCGGGTCAGATTCCACGCCTCCATGGCGGCGGTCGTCGTCCACAGCACGTTGGCTTTGCTGGACCCGCGGAACTCCCGAACCCGCAGTGTCGTGTCGGCGCTGTACGGCATCGGGTCGTTCTCGCTCAAATTGTAGCGGAAAAACTTGTTGTCGTAGGAATCGTACACATAGACTTTTGGCATACCCTATCCCTCCTGACATTCGCGGCAAAGTCCCTGCGCGGCCAGGCGCAGGCTTTCCCAGGTGTCGGCGTCCACAACGCCCAGCGGCTCCAGTCCGGCAGTCAGCTGGTAGCTTTCCAGCGCGGCCTGGGTCGCGGCGTCAAACTGGCCGCTCTCGGGTACAAAATCGGCGGTCTGGTCAACGGAGGCCACTACATTGAGCCACCGCTGCACCTGTAAAACGGCAGGGCCGGAGCTGCCCAGCGCCAGCGCCCCGGCAGGCCATACGCCGCCCGGTTTCGGGCTGGCCCCGGCGGGGCTGGCAGCCAGCAGGTCAAGCGCTGCCTGGCGGAACACAGCCCAATCGCCGGCGGTGACAACGCCGGTCTCGTCCAGCCCAAAGTACCGCTGCGCACTGCGCACGGCGATTTCCAGCTCGGGGTCAAAGGTACTGCCCGGTGTGCCGCCGGCCGTAAAGTTGATCTCCGGTATCCACTGGCTCAAGAACAGCAGCATCCGGTTCAGTCGCAGCACCTCCGCGCCTGTATCGCCGGGGCGCAGTGCCGCATCGGGTGCGGGCAGGCTGAGCGTGCGCACCACCGGCCCGCTGGTGTCCAATGCCAGTGCGGCGTCATACAGGCTTTGGAAGGTCAGCCGCCCCACCACGCCGTCCACGGTCAGCCCGGCGCGGGCCTGCCACGCCTTGACAGCCCGGGTCGTCGCTGCGCCGAACTTTCCATCCACAGTCACGGTGGGCACATCGCTGTAATAGGCTGCCAGCCGCCGCAGGTAATACTGCACAGCCCGCACCGCGGTCCCGCTGCTGCCCTCCCGCGTCGTGGCCGTGAACTGCCCGGGTGCGACATTGGCTGCCACGATTTTGTTTGCCACCGCCAGGCCGACCTCTTTCAGCTTATTCCAGGTGCTGCGCCCGACGACGCCATCAGCCGTCAGCCCGAACAAACTCTGGAACGCCGTCACCGCACTGACCGTTGCTGCGCCGTAGCTGCCGTCCACGGTCACGGTGCGCAGGGCACTGTAATTGTCCGCTGCCAGCCGCAGCCAGAACTGCACGAGCCGTACCTCCATGCCGGTATCCCCGCGCCGCAGTACCGTCCCGGGCCAGGCTGTGCCGCCCAAATCGCTCTGCGCGTCCACCCACGCGGCGTACAGCGCGTTCCAGGTCGTCTGCCCGACGACACCGTCCGCCGTCAGGTTTTGCTTTTGCTGGAACGCCCGCACGGCCCGCTCAGTCGCTGCGCCGTAGCTGCCATCCACGCTCACACGTACCAGCGACGAATCGAACTGCGCCAGGTCGGAAAGCCAGAACTGCACCTGCTCCACGCTGCTGCCGGTGCTGCCGCGCCGCAGTACGGTCCCCGGCCAGCCGCCCGTGCTTTGGATGCCCTCGGCGGTCTCGCCCTCGCTGGTCAGTTCGGCCAGGTCCTTGACGCTGACGTAGATATAGCTGATTTTGTACCACGTCGCCTTGCCCACAATGCCGTCCGCCGTCAGGCCGAACTGCTTCTGAAATTTTTTCACGCTGTTCTCGGTCGCCTCGTCGAACGTCCCGGTCGCGGCGGGCTTGCCGAAAGATGGGTAGTCCTTCGCGATGCGGGACAGCTGCTTTTGCAGGATGCGCACATTCGTCCCGGTGCTTCCGCGCCGTAAGGGGCTGCCCGGGTAGCTGGACGGAATGGCTGCAATGTTGTTGGTCGTCACCAGCTGCACGCGGTTCCCATAATAGTAGCGCAGGATTTGCAGCGCGTTCAGCCCCTCCCGTGCACGGTCAACCGTGCCCCACTGCTTCATGCCCGGGCAGGTCACAGTCTTGCCGTCGCAGTACTCGGTAAAATACGGTTCGGCGTCGCCGCTGCGCTGCACAAAGGTGTTGAACAACTCGGCGGTCAACCGCTCCATGACCGCAAACACCGTGCGGCCGTTGACATACGCCTGGTCGTACCCTGGTGAGCCTGTGATGTTGAAACTATATCCCCGGCTGGGGTACCACTCGGTCCAGATGCGGTTCAGCGCCAGGCTGACCTGGGCAATGATGTTGGCGCGCAGGGCCTCTTCCGGCCAGGAAAGCGTACCGCTACAAAATGGCATTGCAACGGCCCGCGAAAAATGCTATACTTAATTCATATGGTTTAAAGACAGGGAAAAGGGGAACGCAGATGAAAATAGGATTCGATAATGACAAATACCTTGCGATGCAGTCTGCCCATATCCGGGAGCGCATTGCCCAGTTTGACAATAAACTTTATTTGGAATTTGGCGGTAAGCTTTTCGACGACTACCATGCCTCCCGCGTGCTGCCGGGCTTCCAGCCGGATTCCAAGCTGCAGATGCTTTTGCAGCTGAAGGAGCAGGCCGAGGTCGTCGTCGTCATCAGCGCCGAGGATATCGTCGCCAACAAGATGCGTGGTGACTACGGCATTACCTACGATGTGGACGTGCTGCGTCTCATCGACGCGTTCCAGGGCGTGGGTCTGTTTGTGGGCAGCGTCTGCGTGACGAAGTACACCGACGCGCCTGAAGTCACAGCCTTTGAACAGAAGCTCAACGCGCTGGGCATCCGCACCTTCCGCCATTACAAGATTCCCGGCTACCCCAACGATGTGGCCCATATCGTCAGCGACGACGGCTACGGCAAGAATGATTACATCGAGACCGAGCGCCCGCTCGTCGTCATCACGGCCCCTGGCCCCGGCAGCGGCAAAATGGCGGTCTGCCTGTCCCAGCTCTACCATGAGTACAAGCGCGGCGTCAAGGCGGGCTATGCCAAGTTCGAGACGTTTCCCATCTGGAACCTGCCGCTGAAGCACCCGGTCAACCTGGCCTACGAGGCCGCTACCGCCGATCTGAACGACGTCAATATGATCGACCCCTTTCACCTGGAAGCCTACGGCAAGACCACAGTCAACTACAACCGCGACGTCGAGATTTTTCCGGTCGTCAACGCCATGTTTGAACTGATTGCGGGCAAGAGCCCCTACCGTTCACCCACGGATATGGGCGTCAACATGGCGGGCAACTGCATCATCGACGATGAGGTCTGCCGCGAAGCCTCGCTGAATGAGATCATGCGTCGGTATTTCAAGTGCCTCTGTGACCAGAAGGCCAGCGGCATTGTCAAACAGGAGCGCTTTAAGCTGGAACTGCTGATGAACCAGGCAGGCATTGCGCTTGGCCAGCGCGAGGTCGAAAAACGCGCCCACGCCACGTCGGAGACTACCGACGGCAAACCCGCCGCTGCCATTGAACTGGCCGACGGCACCATCGTCACCGGCAAGACCGGCCCGCTGCTGGGCGCGGCATCCTCTGCATTGCTGAACGCCCTCAAGAAATTGGCAGGCATCGACCAGGAGATCGATTTGGTGTCCGCCCGCGCTATCGCGCCGATCCAGACGCTGAAAACGAACTACCTGGGCAGCAAGAACCCGCGCCTGCACACCGACGAGATTTTGATTGCCCTGTCCAGCTCGGTTTCCGAGAATGAGTACGCCGCCAAGGCCATGGAGCAGATTCCCAACTTGAAAGGCTGCGATATCCATTCCACGGTCATCCTGTCCAGCGTTGACGCCGATACCCTGAAAAAGCTCGGCATGTACCTGACCTGCGAACCCACCTACGAAGAAGAGGACCGTATGTACCATAAAAAGTAAGCAAAAGGGAGAGGGACAACCTCTCCCTTTTGCAGTAGAGGAGAAATTTATTCCTCCCAGCGGCCATCCCCTTATTGCCACATAATCTTTCGTAACCCCAGTAGGGGCCGGGCATGCCCGGCCCGCAACCCTGCCATTACATTCTGTTCAACCTAAAACCGTAGGGGCGGCATATATGCCGCCCGCCCCACCTTCCCATCACAACCCCTTGTAGCTATCACCGCGCACCACCACAATATACACCTTGCCCAAAAATTGCTCTCAAAATTTGTCAAAAAATCCGAAAAAACTGTTGACAAGAGTCATACTCCTTGCTATAATAATCAAGCTGTCTCGCGGCGGACACGCCGCGAAAAGCGCTTCGTAACAGCCTGTATATGTTTTTTGAAGAAGAAATTCTTCAAAAAACTTTCAGAAAACCCCTTGACAATCAAGCGCTTCTGATATATAATATACAAGCTATCACGGAGACGCGATAGCACAGCAGGACCTTGAAAATTGAACAAAACTGAAACTT